>Ga0304728_1000334_pt1 | contig 40090 bp, 42 predicted proteins | sample C_130625_MF_Meta_FD_190476 | JGI IMG/M metagenome (GOLD analysis project Ga0304728, IMG submission 190476) | Freshwater microbial communities from Lake Croche, Canada to study carbon cycling - C_130625_MF_MetaG (v2) (version 2) | ecosystem: Environmental > Aquatic > Freshwater > Lake | place... | reverse complement strand
GCAAGAACAAGAGATGGAATTTCATCTAGGCTAGCATTAATAAAAAATGGTTTTAATTTGATTTGTTTATTTTCTCCAGAACATGGAATAGAAGCAACTGGCGAAGATGGTAAACCAATGCCCAATGGAACGGATGCATTAACACAATTGCCCATTATTAGTTTGTATGGAAATACATTAAAACCATCTGCTAAAGATTTAGAAAATATTGATTTGGTGTTATTTGATATCCCAGATATTGGCAGTAGATTTTATACTTATTTATGGACGCTGACTTATGTGATGGAAGCTTGCGCAGCATCGAATAAAAAATTAATTGTACTAGATCGACCAAATCCTATTTCTGCCAATCTTTCACTAGCAGAAGGCCCGATGTTAGATGAAGATTCAGCATCCTTTATTGGGAGATGGCCAATACCCATTCGGCATAGTTGTAGTTTGGGCGAATTAGCGCAATATTTTAATGCAACACAACAACTAAAATGTAACCTAACAATCATTCCTTTTAGTTTTTGTGAAAGAACAGATTTTCAGCCAGACTGGGGGAATGCATTTGTTGCTACATCGCCCGCTATACAAAGCTTTGAGAGCATGTTGTTATATCCTGGAATGTGTTTACTAGAAGCCACAAATATTAGTGAAGGCAGGGGAACTAATCAGGCATTTTGTATTGCTGGAACACCATGGATGGATAACAAAAAAGTGGCCGGATTATTTAACCAATTAGAGCTCGATGAAGTAGATGCAACACCTATACATTTTACTCCAATTGCAGGAAAATACAAAGACCAACAGTGCAATGGCATACAACTAACTATAAAAGAACCCACCTATTTTCAATCAGTTACTAGTGGCTTATTATTGATTCAATTAATAAAAGCATTGCATCCTACAAAATTCGAATGGGCACCTTATTGTACACAAGTAAACCCTAATGGAAAAAATCATCTAGATAAATTATTAGGCATCCCTAATAGTGAGGCTTTATTTGATTTGCCGCTCAATCAATTTATAGCAAGCATTACAAAATTAACGGCTGTAAATAATTGGAAAAACGAAGTAGCTCCTTATTTGATTTACTAATTGTTTTCTGTTGGCAATAAGCCTCTAATAACTACACTGGCAACCATACAACCAAAAATAGCTGGCATATAACTAATAGTACCAATGATTGATTTTTTAGGAAATGCTTTTTCTGTAACAATCACTTTGGTTTGGTCTACCACTTCGGGGCTAAACACAACAGTAATGCCTTTGTAGATTCCCAAAGCGTGTAATTTTTTTCGAACATAACTGGCAAGTGCACACTGATGGGTTTTAGAAATATCAGCAATCTGCGCAAGTGAAGGATCTAATTTTCCACCAGCGCCTAGCGAGCTAACAATAGGAATTTTTCTGTCTAAACAAGCTTTCAAAAAATAAACTTTTGGCGATAATGTATCAATACAATCCACTGCATAATCAAACGCATTATTGTTTAATAAATCATCGGTTTCAACATCTTTAATATAAATAGTTAATACAGTTAAATCTAATAAAGGATTGATGTCTTTAAGTCGGGCAGCCATCACTTCTGCCTTAGGTATTCCTGCAGTAGAATGCAAAGCAGCCAGTTGCCTATTGGCATTGCTTAAATCAACCGTATCTACATCTACAATGGTCATTTTACCTACACCCGCACGTGCAATCATTTCAGCACAAATACCACCTACACCACCCAAACCAACCACTAAAACGTTCTTGGTCATTAATACTTCTAAAGCTTCGTCGCCTAAAAGCAATTGTGTGCGGCTCATCCAATATGGAATCATGGTACTAACTATTTAAAGAATTTGAACGTACAATAAAGAACGCTATTTTTAGTACGCAAAACTCATGTATTATGCGGTTAATAAAAATCTTTTCTTGTTTATCTCTTATTTTTTTAAGCTCCACAACAATTGCGCAAATTCCTACTATTCAATTAAAACAGTCTGGAAACCGAATTAGTTTGCGCGGTTTATCGGTTGTAGATAACCAAATTATTTGGGCTAGTGGCAACAATGGTATGGTAGCCAAATCAATTGATGGAGGTAGTCATTTTGAATGGATAAAAGTTACCGGATATGAAAAAAGAGATTTTAGAGATATTGAAGGATTTGATAAAAATACAGCGGTTATTATGGGTGTAGATGCACCAGCCATCATACTCAGAACCACAGATGGCGGGCAACACTGGCAAAAAGTTTTTGAAGATACTACTAAAGGAATGTTTTTAGATGCCATGGATTTTTCTGATAATAAACATGGTATTGTGATTGGCGATCCTATTAATGGAAATGCGTATTTAGCAAGCACAGCAAATGCCGGAGAAAATTGGCAGAAATTAACAACACCAAGTATTCAAGTAAATGAGGGAGAAGCATTTTTTGCTTCTAGCGGATCTAATATTAGTTTATTAAATTCAAATATTAAGTTTGTATTTGCCACCGGCGGAAAGTCTGCAAGACTATTTGTAAACTATAATGCCCCCATTACATTACCAATGCTACAAGGCGAACAATCAACAGGTGCAAATTCATTAGCAATTTTTAAAAATAAAGGCATGATTGTTGGAGGTGATTTTGCAAAAGACACTGTTCAAAAAGGCAATGCAGTTTTGTTTAATTTAAAGCAATCTGGGCAATTTAGTTTTCCTACAACACCACCACATGGATACAGGTCTAGTGTGATTTATTTAAATGAACAAGACTTAATTTGTTGCGGCACATCGGGCGTGGATATTTCGCATGATGGCGGACTAAACTGGATATTACTATCTAAAGACAGTTACCATGTAGTAAAAAAAGCAAAAAATGGCAAGACCGTTTGGTTAGCAGGATCTAATGGAAAGATTGCACAAATTATTTTTTAAATATCATTTTTAGCAATATCTTCAAAAAGGAATTAATTGACAGTTTGCCATCCTAGAAATCATTGCACGATTCTTGTATTGTTAAATTTATAAACTAGTTGTACATGAAAAAGTTCCAAGCGATCATTAAATTTACGATGGATGAACAGTTTATGACATTCGTTCCGCCCCATCGCAGTTATATTAATTATTTAATGAACAAAGGTACTATTGACAGTTATGCAGTATCAATGGAATCTCAAACTTGTTGGATTACTATGAATGCTGCATCAAAAGCAGAGGCAGATAAATGCCTAGCAAAATCCCCCCTCTACAAATACTGGACCTACGAAATAGAAGAACTTTTTGTTTATGATAGCCAACATTTAAGGTTGCCTGCTTTGCAGTTGAATTGATGTTTAATTACTTATTTAACATTTTAAATTAATCATAGGGTATAGATTTTGTTTTGATTTAAAACAACCCTATTATTAATTTTTATGAAAATATCTATTGCATACTACTTAATCTTTTCTATTACAATATTTGCAAGTTTCCAAGCAGATGAATACAAAGCATTAAACAATGAAATTGAATTATGTAGAATCATTAATGCCTATAGAAAATCATTGAATCTGCCAGAAATTCCATTGTCAAATAAGCTAACTAAAGTTGCAAAAATTCACTGCAAAGATTTATATGATAATTTTGTTAGAGGAAGTTCTGATTGTAATGAACACTCTTGGTCAGATAAAGGAATTTGGACGCCAGTTTGTTATACCCCAGACCATAAGCAAGCTTTAGGCATGTGGAATAAACCAAAAGAAATAGCTAATTATTTAAGTAACGGATATGAAATTGAACACAATCATTCTCCAAAAGATGATTTGTGTAATCCAATGTGTGCACTAAATGGCTGGAAAAATTCAGCTGGCCATAATAGTGTAATAACAAACCAAGGTAAATGGAAAGCCATCAACTTTAAAGCTATGGGTGTGGGGATTTATAAAGGATATGCTTGTGTTTGGTTTGGGGAATTAGAGGATAAATAGTTTTCAAGTTGTAGCAGTTAGTTTAAATTAAAAAATGTAAGAATTATAAAAATATTTTCTAGTAGAAGACAAAAAAAGAGACCACTATTACAAATAGAGCTATTGCGTTAGAATAGCAGTAGGGAGAGTGATTAACTTCCATAAAGTACGTAAATTATTGGATTGTATGCATAAAAAAAGGGTTTCAAATTAATGAAACCCTTTGATAGTCTGTGGGAGCACACGGGTTCGAACCGCGGACCCTCTGCTTGTAAGGCAGATGCTCTAAACCAGCTGAGCTATGCTCCCTTTGTTTGTTTGGGAGTGCAAAAATAGGGTCTAGAAGATAATCACCAAATTTTTTTTTATGCTTTTGCTCAATTATGTACACAAATACATAATTAATTGGCAGTTTTTGCGTTTTAAATTCCAAACCAACACTAACTTCGCAATATGCACCAATATTCACCACAAGAAACCGCCCAACCTAGGGAAGAATCCAATGTTGATTTATTAACCGCTGCTACCCCATCATTTAGTTTAATTGTATGGAACGATGAGGTAAATACTTTTGAATGGGTTATTGAAACACTAATTGAAATTTGTGGACACCAGCAAGAACAAGCTGAACAATGCGCTATGTTAATTCATAGCAGGGGCAAATATGCTGTAAAAAATGGCGATTACGAAACACTAAAACCAATGTGCGATGCCATAACAGATCGCGGTATTGGTGCAACGATAGAAGTATTCGTTTAAAATTCTCCAATTACAATAAAGTTATCTTCTGTTCATGCCAATACATGCCCTTAATAATACACTCTGGTTCCCTCCTGTAAGCCAGGCCAACGAAGATGGGTTATTAGCAATGGGTGGAGATTTAAGCATAGACAGACTCCTATTGGCCTACAAAAGAGGCATCTTTCCATGGTTTGAGGGAGATACGCCATTATGGTGGTGCCCAAACCCTAGATTTGTTTTATACCCTAATGAATTGCGTGTAAGCAAAAGCATGCTAGCCGTATTTAAAAAAAGAACTTTCCGATTTACAATGAATCAAGCATTTAGCCAAGTAATTAATGCTTGTAAACTGCAAAAAAGAATTGCACAAGATGGCACTTGGATTACGGATGATTTAGAAAATTCTTTTAATGAACTACACAAACTTGGGTTTGCAATCAGCGCCGAAGCATGGGAAGGTAACAATTTAGTCGGTGGACTTTATGGAATTCAAATGGGCAAAATATTTTTTGGCGAGAGTATGTTTAGTACAAGTAGCAATGCTAGTAAATTCGCCTTTATTTCACTAGTTAACGAACTTATCAAACAAGGTATTAACTTAATTGATTGCCAGGTTTATACGGCTCATTTAGAAAGTTTGGGAGCAAGAATGATAGATAGAACAGACTTTATTGCGCACCTAGAAAAACACATTTAAATTCGGTAACCATACATACGCTCTACATCCCGAACAATTTTTTCCATATCTGCATCCTTTTCAACAGCATCGTATTTCTGCTTTAAATTACTACCAAACAATACAGCTAGTGTTTGCCAAAAAGCAGCGTTGATAAAGCCTTTGTAATCTTCAATTATTTCGTAGCAATTATTTCCTGTTTCTCTATAAATGAGTTTCATTAATACTTTGCCTTGGTATACCGATAATTGGGTCAGTTTTTCTGTGAACTCTTTTTTTAATTCCTTTTCGCGCGAATGTATAATGGCTTTTCTGGCTTTGCTATCTGTAACATTAACCAGTCTTTTATTAATATCATTCATAATTCTACTGGCCGCTTTTGCGTATGGATAGGTTACATAAATAGCATTGCGTAAACGCGTCCAATCGGCCCAATAGTTCTTCCATTTTTTGGTGAGTTTTGCATACACCAACACGTCTGGCAAATAGCTTTGTGGAATGGTATCTCCTGCAGGTGTTACGAATGCATACACTTTTACGGTATCTAATACCCCATGTGTTTGTGCAATAAGTTGGTTATTCGTGCTACTAAATACTAGAACGACTATTAAAATGATGGTATGTAAAACACTGGTTTTCACTAGAAATAAAAATAAACAAATCAGGCCAATTTTATGCTTTTGACTTAAAAACTAACTAAATTTTATGCTAAACAGCTTTTAAAGTTGATTTTTCGCCCACTCTTTGTTTGATAGACATCCCAAATCCTACAACCATAACCACAATTCCTAACCAAAGAGAATTAATTAAAGGAAACTCATATACTTTAAGGGTTATCAAGTCGGTGATAGCCGCACTTTCTTTAACGCCAATCTCTAATTTACCAGTTGTTTGGTCTACTACTTTATTAAATTGCAATACCAAACTTTGAGCCCGAACGGTATCATTGATATTTCTAAAACTTTGTCCCTTGATAGCTACTCCAGGATTTACTGGATAACGTCTTCCGTCTTTTGAAATAACCGTCATATCCATAAACAAAGAAATCTCTCCCTCTAATAGTTTTGATTTTTGATTTTCAGGATTTACAGATACTTTGTTTAATACAATTAAGCCATTGCCATAAAACAAGGTATCACCTGCTTTTACCACTTTGTTTCTAAAACTAGTGGTATCGTTGGCTTTGTTTTCTTGAAACGATGTGATGTATCCAAAAATATCTTTGTGCCAATAATGCTTGGCAGAAGGGTTAGCAGAGAATCCTTCCATCCCTTTATTGTTTTTCATTACATCGGGATATAATTTAAAACTATCACTCTTATCCTTTGCATGAAAATCAATTTCAAAATATCTTTTATGGTCTATATTATCAATGGTATCTCTAATCCATGTAACCATATACTTACCCATATCGGTAGGAACGGTTTTAAACAAGGTTAAGTTTTCGGCAGGATTTTCTTTGCCTTTTGGTTCTTGCGTAAGTGGTGTGATACCTGTTGTATTCCAACTAAGCACTGTTTTTTTGGCTGATGAAATTAGAATGCCCACAAGCACTAATCCAAAACCCACGTGCGCAACACTTGCACCTGCAAACTTCAACTTACCTTTTAATACAATCCATATATAGGCTGCATTTGCCACAACAGAATAAACTGCAGTAAAAATAGCCATATGAATAGCAAATAAAAATACAGGTCCTTTTTTGTCGTAATTAATGCCGCCAAAAAAGCTAATACACAAACTAATAATTACTGCAATAATGGTTGGTATTAAAATCTTCTTTCCAAATACTGCTTTTGGCGTGTCTTTGTATTTTAAATATTGTGTAATGGCCGTTAACAAACCTACTACCATTGCAACAAAAATTTGTATTTGATTGTGTGCAAATTCAGGGTCTTCTGGTGGCGCAATATTTGATCCAAATATTTTATTAAAAACAGGTGTAGACGTTTTTGCACTAATTACAATACCTGCTAAAAACAATACTAAGGACCCAATAAACATCCAAAATTCTCTACTGTAAGTATTCTCTTCTTTTTGAATACTTGGAATGCTTTTGTATCGCTTAATAAATAAATACATAGCAGGTATAAAAAACACCGCAATAAATCCTATTAACTGAAAATAGATTGCTTGTAAATTTTTATCATCAACCGTAAATGCGTGCACTGATGTATCTGCTAATATGCCACTACGAGTTAAGAAAGTTGAATATAAAATGAGGGTAAAAGTAATGAAGTAAAAAAAATAAGTTGTTCTTAATGAGAATCCACTGTTTTTATAAATCAAGTTCACGTGCAAACCTGCTACCAGTGTTAGCCAAGGAACTAAAGAGGCATTTTCAACCGGATCCCAAGCCCAATATCCACCAAATGACAAACTCTCATAAGCCCATGCAGCACCCATCATAATACCGGTTCCTAAAATAGCTGCTGAAAAAGCGGTCCAAGGCAAAACTGGTTTTACCCAATCGTGTCTTTTGTTCATTAAACCTGTAAAAGCAAAAGCAAAAGGCACAATGGTTGAAGCAAATCCTAAAAACAAAATTGGCGGATGAATTACCATCCAATAATTCTGTAACAATGTATTTAAATCATTGCCTTCATAAACCCTTGGTAATTGCAAATAATCTGGATTTGTAAAAACAGGAATATCAGGCATATGGTTACGCCATAGTATAAAAGGGTTGTTACCAATTTTAAAACCAAAAAAATAAATGCCCAATAACATAGTTGCAATACAGAATTGCGCAACATTAATTACAAATAATGTGCCTGCTTCCCATTCCTTATTTTTCCAAATTAATACCCAGCCTATCACACAATGCCAGATAGCCCACAATAAAAAACTACCCGATTGGTCTTCCCAAATACAACTCAGCAAATACTTTTGCGATAATGATCGAGACGAGTGATTCCAAGCAAAGAAATATTCGTGGTAATGATTTGAAACAATATAAACAATCAATCCAAATATGGCGAAGACCGCAATGGTTTCTATAAAAAAAACTTTTCTAGCAAAGTCAATCCATGTTTTTCTTTCCACTGGTTCAACTATTTTATTCGCCTTGAAATAGGCAACAGATGCTATCAATGAAGCCATCAATGCAAGAATAGTTAAGAAATGACCAATCTGACCGGGAAGTAAATGCTCGCCTATATAATTCATGTAATCAAGTTAGAATGACTAATGGTTAAGTATATTGCTTTAAAAAATTAGTTTGAAGATACCTGTAAAGCCTTTTGTGTTGAATTAGGATCGTCTTTGTATTTTGAAGGACATTTTAGTAAGATATCCTTACATTCAAAATGGTCGCCCTGAACCCTACCTTTTAAAACGATTCGCTCGCTTTTTTCCATATCGGTGGGCTTATTGTTGTGGTATATGACTTTAATACTATTTCCGAGCGTGTCTTTGGCTGTAAAAGTTAAATAATTCGGATTTTTTACTGCATCATATTCAATTGGCTGTTGTTTGTCTACTTTGGCTATTAAATTCACAAACTTTCCTTCTTTTTGTTTGGCAGAAGAAATGGTTTCATAAGTGGTTAAATCGCCAGTGTAGCTGATTAACACAACAATGCAAGCAGCAATCAGTACTAAAATGATAATGTGGGTAATTTTCATAATTTATTATTCTACTACAAAAGTAGCCGAAATAAGTTCAATGCCAACTGATGTTTATCAGGTTTTCTCTTAAATCTACATTCCTTTAACAATAGTGCTTTAAATAATGGCTTGGATGTAAATATTTTGTAGGCAAATCAAAAAATCAGGGTAAATTTACAGCAAGCAAGCAATCGAATTTATCATGTCTGATTTATCCTTATTTAACACCAGTGCCGTAGGCAACCCCAACAACAATATTTTTGGACTCCCATTTACCGAAGAAGAAGCGCTTTTAGTGATACTGCCTGTGCCATGGGAAGTTACAGTGAGTTATGGTGCAGGAACTTCAAGAGCGCCAGAACATATCTATCGATCAAGTACCCAAGTAGACTTATTCGATAAAGACGTTCCTAATGGATGGCGTGAAGGTTTTTTCATGCGTGAAATAGAAAAAAAAATCTTGTTAAAAAGTGATTACTTACGCAAAGAAGCAGAGCTATATATCGACTATATTTCTAAAGGAGAAAAAGTAGAAGACAATAAGTTCATGACCAAAAGTTTAAAAGAAATAAACGAAGGCAGTGCTTATGTAAATAACTGGGTTTATGAGCAAACAAGTAGTTTATTAAGCAAAGGTAAGTTAGTAGGTATTTTAGGCGGAGACCACAGTGTATCGCTTGGTTACATGAAAGCCTTACAAGAAAAACATGGCAGTTTTGGTATATTACAAATTGATGCGCATTGCGATCTTAGAAATAGTTATGAATACTTCACTTATTCTCATGCATCAAGCATGTATAATGCATTAACAGAAATACCAAATATTAACAAACTTGTTCAAGTGGGCATTAGAGATTATTGCGATGAAGAATGGACTATGATAAGCAATAGTAATTATCGAATTATTCCTTATTTAGACCAAGAAATTAAGGAAAGACAATTTGAAGGACAAACCTGGAAAACGATTACTGATGAAATGATCAATCACTTGCCAGATAAGGTTTACCTCAGTTTTGATATTGATGGATTAGATAGAAAATTATGTCCTAATACCGGCACGCCAGTACAAGGCGGATTTGAATCGGAAGAAATTATTTACCTAGTAAAAAAACTCATTGATTCTGGCCGTCAGTTAATTGGTTTTGACCTTGTAGAAGTTGGCGTTGGTGATACGGAATGGGATAGCAATGTTGGTGCTAGAATCTTATGGCGCTTATGTAATTTGATGGTAAAAAATTCTATTAAATAAGCAACCATTTCTTGATGAATAAAACCTATCAATTTGTTATAGAACTCAAACGCCCAAATTACAAATCCATCAATTGGATTAGTCAATTAATGTTGCTATTAAGTTTGGCCGCTTTTACTTTTGTATATTTTCAAGGATTGGTGCAACCAAAAATTATCATTTGTATTATTGGCATTATTGCTTGGTGGGCTTTTTGCTCTTGGCAAGCTAAGAATGGCAAAATTGTTTATTATAGAATCGGTTTACTCTTTGCCTGCTTGGGCTGGTTCTTTGTACAAAATGGCAAATGGATTGGCATCATCTTTTTAATAGCAGCCACATTGGAAAAGCAAGCAAAATTCCCACAAGAAATTGCTTTCGACAATGATGAAATTGTATTTAATACCTTTCCAAAAAAGCAGTATCGTTGGACTGATTTTAACAATATCATCATAAAAGATGGCATCATTACCATCGACTTTAAAAACAACAAACTCCTACAAAAAGAAATACAATCTGGCTCTACTGCACAAGATGAGCAAGATTTTAACGAGTTTTGCAGCAATAGGCTACATACAATAAGCTAGATTGCAGTTGTTTTAAAGCCTCACTCATTTATTTATATAGCCATAGCATGATTATAGACCAATCGCCCTATTTATTGTATTCAGACGGTAACGGTAATATTTTTGAAGACACGAGTTTGTATGCCACTGGCCGTGCCGGTTGGGACGCACTACCCATTCCTACCGATGATTGGATAGACTTACCGGAAGGGGGAAACTTATATGAATTACCTGGCCGAAGAGGCATTGGTATTGATGTTTTAACTGGCGATATGCGTTTGTGCGATAAAGGATGGGCTGTTGCAGCATTCATTCCTCCTGCACATACTGGTTTATATATTGCTGCTTACGAAACCCTAGAAGAAGCACCTACACTCCCATTGTTTTGTTATACCGCTGCTGGATGGTTGAACCAAAAATTCTATGTAACAGCAGTTAGAATTGAACCCGATATTAGACAAGAATCGATAGGTTATGATGAATATAAAATCAAATCAGGTACTGAAAATCTATTAGAAAATTATCCCAACAACCGATTGGTAAAACATTTAATGGAAACCTGTTGCCTTACTTATCATTGCCCTGCTGCTAGAAATTTATCACTCAGTAGGTGGGAATGTCCTATTCCAACATCCCCTGCTTGTAATGCCAATTGTATTGGATGTATTTCATTTCAACCAGCCGAAGAATCGATTGTGTCAACACAAGAGCGATTAACATTCAAACCAACGGCTGCAGAGATTGTAGAGTTTACTGTACCACATTTAATATCGGCTCCATTTCCAATTGTTAGTTTTGGACAGGGTTGCGAAGGCGAACCACTATTAATGTGGGAAACAATCCAAGAAGCAATTACAGAAATTAGAAAACACACCAAGCGCGGCAGCATAAATATTAATACCAATGGTTCAATGCCAAAAGCTGTAAAAGCCTTGTGTGAAGCGGGTTTAGATAGCATACGTGTAAGTACCAATTCGGCACGTAAAGAAATTTACGAACCCTATTATCGCCCAAATAATTATCAGTTCGAAGACATTATTGAAAGCATTAAAACAGTACGTGATTTTGGCGGATGGGCTAGTATTAATTATTTTGTTTTTCCTGGAATGACCGATAGTGTTGCAGAATACGAAGCACTTCGCAAACTAATTTCTTACACCAATTTAAGTATGATTCAATGGCGCAATTTTAATATTGATCCTGATTGGTATATGGGTAAAATTGGGGTATATGAAACAGGCGAAATTATGGGCATCAAACAAATGATGGAATTAATTAAAGAAGAATTTCCAACATTACAGTTTGGTTATTTCAATCCACCAATGGAGCGAATCAAAGGAGATTTTTCAACTGATTTTGCGCATCTTTAGCCCTTAAAAAATTATGGAAACAACCACCATTATTTTATTGTGCGCATTTGCTACCCTTGCTGGATTTGTTGATGCTATTGTTGGTGGTGGCGGGCTTATTCAAACCCCAGCGGCTTTAATTATGTTACCCAATTTACCTGTATCAACAGTAATTGGGTCTTTAAAAATACCTTCATTTAGCGGTACTTTTTTTGCAGCACGTCAATACATTAAACAAGTTTCCATTAACTGGATGCGCATGGGTATCATGTGTGCCATTGCTTTTGTTGCAGCATTTTCTGGGTCATTATTACTCTCTCAAATGAGTAATAAGTTTATGAAACCCATTATTTTAGTAGTATTGGTTTTTGTAGCTATTTATAGTTATACCAAAAAAGATTTTGGCCAACACAATCATAAAACACATTCCGAAAAAACACAATTCTTATATGCCATTTTGATTAGTTTAATCATTGGGTTTTACGATGGTTTTATTGGCCCTGGTGCTGGTAGTTTTTTAGTATTGGCCTTTATTAGTATTCTAGGATACGATTTTTTACATGCATCAGCCCATGCGAAACTCATTAACCTTGCCACCAATTTAGGATCTATCAGTTTGTTTTTATTAAAAGGCAGTATTATATGGCAAATAGCCATTCCAATGGCTTTGTGCAATGCTTTTGGCGGAATTTTAGGCGCTAAAATGGCCCTAGCTAGAGGCAATAAATTTATTCGGGTTTTCTTTTTGCTAGTAGTAATGGCCACCTTAATTCGGTTTTCTTATGATGTTTTCTGGAAATTCTAATACATTTGACTATTAATAGATAATATATGCTAGCCAGTTTTGAACAAGAAAAAAACCTGAAAGCATCTGCCATCACTTTGGCGGTTTGTTTGCTCTTGTTTTTGGCTTTCTATTTTTTAAAATGGACTCTTCCTCAAATACCTATGCCAACTATTGGAGAAGGCATTGAAGTAAACTTAGGAAATAGCGAAACAGGCTTGGGTGATATTGCACCACAATCAACGGGAAATCCTACGGTTGCGGAAGACCCCATTACAAGCCCTCCCCCTAGTGTAAAACCTGTTCCTACCACACAAAATATTACGGCCGATGAAAATGGCGACGAAGCTGTAAATACAAAAGCAAAACCAATTGCTAAGACCTTCCCAAAGCCTGTTGAAAAAATTACAGAAACAGTTAAGCCCATAAACAAACAACCTATTGCTCCTGTTGTTGCTGCTCCTACACCACCAAAGCCAAAAGCCATTTTTAAAGGAGGCACCAGTACTACAACCAGTGGCAATGGAGCAGATACCTATAATGGTGTAAATAATCAAGGAATTGCTGGCGGTAAAGGCGACCAAGGAAATCCTAATGGAAACCCTAATTCAGACAGTTATAAAGGCAATGCAGCCAGTGGTAATGGTGGCGAAGGCAATGGCGTGAGTATTAGAAGCGGACTTGATGGTAGAAGAATTACTAAGCTTCCTAGTTTTGAAGATGATTTTAATGAAAATGCCAAAGTAGCCATTGATATTACTGTAGACCAAGCGGGGAATATTATTGCGGCAGTGGTTAATCCAAAAGGAACTACTACAAACAATCAGGCCATTCGAAATATTGCTATTAAAAAAGCAAAAACAATCAAATTGAATGCGGGTAATGATGCCGAACAAACCGGCACACTTGTTTTTAGTTTCAAACTGCGAGGGTAAATATTCCTGCATAATTTTGTGTTGAAAATGAACTACCAACAAACCCTAGACTATTTATTTGCTGCGCTACCCATGTTTAGCAAATTGGGGGAATCTGCTTACAAAAAAGACCTTACTAATACCATACTTTTGTGTGATGCTATTGGCAATCCGCAACAAAAATTTAAAACCATTCATGTTGCAGGCACCAATGGCAAAGGCTCCACAAGCCATATGCTAGCTGCCATCTTACAAACAGCAGGTTATAAAACTGGATTATATACTTCGCCACATTTAAAAGATTTTAGAGAACGGATAAAAGTAAACGGACAGGTTTGTGAAGAAGCATTTGTGGTGGATTTTACCCGTAGAATTAAACCTTTAATTGAAACCATAGAGCCCTCTTTTTTTGAAATTACAGTGGCAATGGCATTTGATTATTTTGCCCAACAATCCGTAGATATTGCCATCATTGAAGTTGGATTAGGTGGTAGACTAGACAGTACTAATATCATTGATCCAGTATTAAGTATCATTACCAATATTGGTTGGGATCATATGAATTTATTGGGCAATAGTTTAGAACTAATTGCAGCAGAGAAAGCAGGCATTATTAAACAAAATACACCTGTAGTTATTGGCGAAACTATTCCAGAAAGCAAACCCATTTTTGAAGCCAAAGCATTGGAATTAAACGCACCCATCCACTGGGCCTCAAAACAAAGAAGGGTTAGTGATTTTGAAAATAAAGGACATTTATTACAGGTAGCAATTACACAAAATTCAACTGATTCATCGCAGCAATACCAATTAGATTTACCTGGGCATTATCAAACAAAAAATCTCTTAACAGTTTTAAGCGCTGTTGCTGTTTTACAAGAACTTGGTTTGAAAATCGACAACCCTACTATTGAAAAAGCATTGGCAAATTCCAAAAAAATTAATGGTTTACACGGCCGATGGGAAATTGTCCAAGAGCACCCACTACTAGTGTTAGACGTTGGACACAATGAAGATGGTATTAAACAAATTGTAGCACAATTAACACTCGTTGCAAAAGAACAAGTACATATTATTATTGGCATGGTCAAAGACAAAGAAATTGACAAAGTGTTAAACCTGCTTCCTAAAAATGCGCAATACTATTTTACCAAAGCACAAATCCCTAGGGCACTTGATCAAAATATATTGCTAGAAAAAGCAGCTGTTTTTAATTTACATGGAACTAGTTATGAGGATGTTAATTTAGCTATTCAATCTGCAAAAGACCAAGCAAAAATCAACGATTTAATTTTAGTATGCGGCAGTGTTTTTGTAGTTGGTGAAGTGCAGTTATAGCTGTGTTACCAACTCATCCAATTCAAACGAATCATCGCTTGATAAATAGCACCTAGTTGAACCCCATGCTGTAGTTTGCTTTCCATTAATAATTGCTTCAACTCAACTTGCGTATAGGTTTCAATGACTATGTCTTCAAACGCATCAAAATTTGTGATGGCTAATTGCTCGGCATTTCTAGCCAGAAAAAAATATGCTGAATTATTATGTAGTGCTGGGTTTGGAGACACTTGGTATAAGAATTCTATTTCATTTGATACATACCCCGTTTCTTCTTGCATTTCACGAACTGCCGAGTCTTGCGGCGACTCACCAGTTTCTAAAACACCTCCTGGTAATTCTAAAGTAGTTGATCCTTTTCCATGGCGGTATTGTCGAACCAATACTATTTTTTCTTCTTTAGTGATAATGACCATATTGGTCCAACTTGGCATTTCCAATACATAATATGGCGTCATGATTCTACCATCGGGCATCATACATTTATCTGCCCTTGCTTGAAACCAACGGTCTTTAAACACATAATTAGATTCCAATACTTTCCAGTCCATAGTTTTATACGATGAGTTTTCTACCATTTATTTCTTTCGCGTAAATTCTTGATATGGGCAACATGGTGATTACCATGCCAAGCATATATACCCATTAAAGTCCAAATGCTCATTTCTCTGTTTTTTTCTGGATGAAAAACAAGTCTTTCAAATTGTTCTTCTGTTAATTCTTTTAAAGTTGCTACCAATCGAATATGCAATGCGTGTAATAAAGTAATGGACACATTAATTGGAACAATATCATTATCTGGTAGCACAGCCCAAGCATTTTCATCATATCCTTTAATACTAGGTTTGTCTTCTGTAATAGCTAATTTAATTCTACAATATGCGTTCATATGACTATCTGCTAAATGATGGACTACTTGTTTTATATTCCATCCACCTTCTCTATATGGCGTGTTTAACTGCGCTTCATCTAAATTAATGATTGCTCTTTCTAATGAGGTTGCTAAAAATTGCATGTCTAAAATCCATGCTTTTTTTTGTTCAGGAGAATAAGGTTGCGGAGTATATTTACCTATTGGATATTTCAAATCTGTATTCATGGTTAATTGTTTATTAGTTTAATTGTTATTTGTGTGTGTTTTTAATCTTCTTTTAAAACATGACCCGTTAAATGAATAAATACATCTTCTAAATTAGCTTGTTTCACTTCCTTTGGTCTTTCAAAGCCGGTTGCTACCAACTCATCAATTAATTTATCTGGTGAATTTAGTGCAATAATTTTTCCACTATCAATAATAGCTACCCTATCACAAAGCACTTCGGCTTCATCCATATAATGTGTAGTAATAATCACTGTAGTTCCTTGTGTGCGAATATTTTTTATCAATTCCCATAAGTTTCTCCTAGCATGTGGGTCGAGTCCTGTAGTTGGTTCGTCTAAAAAAATAATTCTAGGTTTATTAATTAAAGAACTAGCTATTGAAAAGCGTTGCTTTTGTCCGCCACTTAATTCCTTAAATTTAGACTTTGCTTTGTCTCTTAAATTTACGGTATCTAATAAGGCAAGAGGATCAATTGTTTCGTTATACAATCCAGCAAACAAATCAATGAGTTCCGTTAAATTTAAACTCGGATAAAATCCAGAAGTTTGCAATTGAACCCCAATAATTTTTTTTATTTCATTGGGTGATTCATCTAAATCGAACCCAGCAACATTTACTTGTCCACTTGTTTTACTTCTAAGTGTTTCTATGATTTCTAGGGTCGTAGATTTTCCAGCACCATTTGGTCCTAGCAATCCAAAAATCTCACCTTCTAATACATTGAAGCTAATGCCTTTAACGGCTTCAAAATCACCGTAATTTTTTTTAAGTTCTTTAACTGTTATAATCGTTTGACGCATAACTAATTTTTTAAAGGCAAGTGAACCCCAAAATTATTTGGAGACTGAATCAGTCCTACACTATTGATCTTTTTATCGGCTTGCACGGCTATTGCTCTTAATTGTTGTGCCGCAATATTATTTAAAGTGCCTGCTGTTCCATTTAACAATAAACCACTACCTAATAAATACCAATTGATTTTATATTCATTGCTGGTTCCTAATAAACCTACAATGGATGTTGCTGAACCAAGCACGGTTAGTATGGTTGCCCATGTTCTATTCTCTCGATATTGACTATACAAAATTGTACTTGCAGGGTCTTTTAATTGGTCAATCAAATAATCTAATTGCTTTTTACCAGTGTACAATTTACCATGATAAATGAGTGCAGGCTTTGTTAAAACTGGTACGTAAGAAATTCCTTTAGAACCTTCAAAATACTGTTGAGATTCAAGCGTAGATGGTTGTGCAAAAAGAGGTCGCCCAATTAGTGAAAAAAATAGGAGGATAACAATTCTGCTAATTGCGTTTTTAAAATACATCACTGTGCTTGCTTCGATCTTAAATAAAAATAATCAAATCTTTATCAGTACAAAATTAAAGATCTTGAACTAAGTATGTTTCTAATTCTTCCATCATATTTATACTGCCAATAAAAAGTGATGTCCTTTGGTGTATTTCTGTAGGTACAATGTCTAAAATACGTTGTTTTCCATTAGTTGCTTTACCACCAGCCACTTCAACAATAAAAGCAAATGGATTGGCTTCATACAATAATCGAAGTTTTCCTGCTGGTTTTTCTTTGGTAGTTGGATACATAAAGATACCTCCTTTAATTAAGTTCCTATGCAAATCTGCCACCATACTACCAATATAGCGTTGTGAATAAGGCCCCCCTGATTCAACTGTTTTTTGTTGACAAACATTAATGTATTTGCGTACGTTATCAGAAAACTGAAAGAAATTACCATGGTTAACAGAATAAAACTTTCCGGATGGAGGACATTGTATATTTGGATGGCTCAAACAAAATTCTCCAATTGAAGGATCGAGCGTAAAACCATTTACCCCCCTGCGCGTTGCATACACCATCATAGTACTTGATCCATAAATGATATATCCAGCCGCTACTTGACGCACACCTGCCTGCAAGAAATCTGCTTCGGTACAAGGTGTTCCTTTTTCACTTACCCTTCTAAAAACGCTAAAAATAGTTCCTATTGATACATTTACATCAATATTACCACTTCCGTCTAAAGGGTCCATTAACACAACATACTTGCTATTATTACTAATTTCGTCGTCAAAAACAACAAAATCATCTAATTCTTCGCTCCCAACACCGGCACAACTAATACCATGTTTTAAAACCCCAACCATTTGAGTGTTGGCAAATAAATCTAATTTCTTTACGTCTTCGCCTTGTACATTCACACTTCCTGCATCGCCCAAAATATCTACCAAACCTGCCTTATTAACTTCTACATTGATTCTTTTTGCGGCTAATCCAATATCACGCAACAAGGAACTTAGTTCACCTGTGGCGTTTGGAATTTGTCGCAACTGTTGAATGGTAAATTCATCTAAGGTTAAAATATTCCGATTGATTATCATCTACTTTATCTATTTATATAAAGATAATACCAACAAGGATATCAACTACTATTTATTAGAATTATCCTTTAGTTAACTGGCTTATATTTGCACTCAAATTTCAAATCATATCAATATTTCAGCACATGCAAGCATTGGCATTAGCATCAAATAGAATAAATAATTTAGCGGAAATAAAAAAAATACCTGCAGCATTATTGGCTGATCAAATATCTGAATTAGTATTAGTAATAGGTGCTGCAGAAAAAACCAACCAACAATTACAACAGATTAGTGAACTATTTTTTGCACAAGAAAAAGAAGCAGCCCTTGCTATATTTCAACAATTAAAAGACGAACATTACATACTCTGTAATGATTTAATGATTATAGAAAATGAAAATTGTATACAACATTTAGCAGACTTTTTTACTGAAATTGAATGGCTGTTACACGACAAACCCGTAAGACAATTCAATTATTACTCCGATCAAATTTTATGTTTAGGAGAATTATTAAATAGTTGTATAATTAGTTATTATTTAAACGAATCAGGTGTACAAAATGTATGGATAGACGCAAGAGATATTATAAGAACTGATAATCATTTTACCAATGCACAAATAAACACAATCATTTCTTCTGAAAAAATCCAAACACTAATTTCTAATCCGCTAAATACTAAAATGCTAGTTACACAAAGCAATACAGGCGCCACTGACGATAATGAGAGCACCATTTTTGGAAGATTTGAAGCAACAGATGCTACCGTTATTTTCAATTCTGTTTTTCATAATAATTAGCACAAATCAATACAACTCATAGCTCCCTTCTTTATTGATGGTAATAATTGGTAATTTTTTAAACTGCTCAAAAAAATCAAATACCATTTTTAATTTATTTGAAAATTTTTGATAAGACAAATTGGTAATTGAATTTTTTATTAAATAATCCTTACTTTTTTCTACATTATAATTTATAGGAAAAATATGTACAGGTATAAAATCTTGTCCAGCAGATTTTGCATAGGCCGCTAACAAGTATAACTCTTCTATTTGCTCATCTTGTAAGGGAATACATCCTTGCGTTACACAACTTCCATGGATAAAAATATTATTACCTGGCATGCTAGGATCACTCAACATTTGATCTGAAGTATTTGGATAGTTTAAACCCAAAGACAAATGGTAATTACTTTTAGGATTAAACTCATTAACATAATAAAATCCTTCTGGCACCTGGTAGTCTCCAACAATTCGTTTGGGTCCAATACTACCAGACAATGCACAAACCTTATATGTTTTAAATAAACTAAATGTATCTGTCATAGTATTTCTTGCCCATACTTCTAGTTTACTATCATATTTAAAACTTCTGAGATAGATTTGTTTGGGAGGCCATTGCAAATGCTTTTCTTCATATGCTTTTTTTAATATTTCATTTTTGCTAGACAAGGCCGATTGCACTCTTGGATAGCTTTTTTGGTTCTCAAAAAAAGGCTTTTGAGCAAGTACACCACTTACAAAAATTAATGCCAATAAAAAAACGACCAATCGATTCATAAATCAAAAATAGCGATTCATTAAATATTTAAACAGGATAACTATCTTAGCATCTTAAATTGTTACATGAAAGTAGGTATTTTAGGAGGAGGACAACTAGGAAGAATGCTATTGCAGGCCGCAGCAAACTACACTGTGGAAACTTTTTTACTAGAAAACGATTTAAATTGTCCGGCCGCGCATCTATGCCATCATTTTATAAAGGGAGACATTAAAGATTTTAATACTGTCTATGAATTTGGAAAAAATTTAGATGCCATTACCATTGAAATAGAAGCTGTAAATATTGAAGCCCTAGAAAAATTAGCCGATGAAGGAGTAAAAATTTACCCTAACCCAGCTGCCATTCGTATTATCAAAAACAAAATCACCCAAAAAGAATTTTATAAAAAAAATGAAATTCCTTCACCTAACTTTATAATAACCAATTCATTAGAAGAATTATCGTTACAAAAAAACTTCTTACCTGCAGTGCATAAAATTGGCGAAGGTGGCTACGATGGAAAAGGCGTTCAGGTACTATTACAACCAACAGATTTACCCAAAGGGTTTGATGCACCTTCGGTACTTGAAAAAATGGTGGATATACAAAAAGAAGTTGCACTAATTATTGCAGTAAATAATAAGGGTGAAACGGCTATTTATCCTGCAGCAGAGATGCTAGTGAACCAACAACTAAACCTACTAGATTACCAACTTTCACCTGCACGTTTACCCGATGCTATTTTGTGGAAAGCAGAAGCAATTGCACTTAAAGTGGCCAAATCATTCAATAGCCCTGGATTATTTGCAGTAGAATTATTTGTAGATCCTCAAGGAAATGTTTGGGTAAACGAAACCGCACCAAGGGTACATAATAGTGGACACCATACTATTGAAGCTAATTATTGTAGTCAATATGATATGTTATGGCGTATTATACTAAATTATCCATTGGGTAATACCGAACCTATTATGCCATCGGCGATTGTAAATTTATTAGGCGCTCCTGAACATATCGGCCCAGCTATTTATATAGGATTAGAAGAAGTATTGCGAATGGATCAAGTATTTGTACACCTATATGGAAAAGCACAAACCAAACCTGGTAGAAAAATGGGACATATAACTATTATTAACTCCAACTATCAAGACCTTATTCATCAAGCAAATAAAATTAAACATTTGCTAGAAGTCAATGCAGAATAGCATTTTACATTCTTTTGTGTAAATTAAGTGGCTTTAAAAATCCTATACCAATTAAACTTTTCAATTGTAATCCTGGCGCATTATGTGCATCGCCAAAAAGGCGCACATTATCGTCATAAATAAAATCTAAGCCATAAGTTGCAGAGAAATTTTTATTGATTTTAAAACTAAATTGGTTAGTCATAAACACGTCAACATTTTGAGGATCTAAGGCATAATTAGAAAACAAATCGAGCCTACCTTTATATCCTATATTTTGACCAATTTTTGTAAAAAAGTTAATGGTAGCAAAAGCACCGAATTCATTGAGTGAATGTGCCCCTTTTGTCAAGCCATAAAACCCTTTTTGGGACAATGAATTGTTGGCCATTATAGTCCATCTAGAGGTAAAGGGGCTTAAGAATAAGGAGAATCGATCACTATGTTTAAAATCAAGCCCTAATGAAGTAACTATATAAGCAGGTGATAAAAATGAGGAAGATAAATCTGCAGGTCTTACACCATAATTATATCCATCAAAAAACTGTGAACGAAAATTAAACAAGCCAGTTAAATAAGTTCTACCAGTTGAATCTATTTTATAACCCCATTTACTCAAATAGTCCATTCTATCGTCATTCTTTCTTCCACCTGAACTTGTTGTATTTACATAGCCTAAATTCAAATCTACGTTATTGTCCCAACTTTGGCGTCCATGTTTGTAATAGAAAAAATAGTTCAAGTAACTATTGGCTGCTAAAGAAAAATTATCACCCCCAGAAGCCCAATTACTTAATGAACCCTGCGATAAAGTGAAACTAAATAATCCGCCGCTTTTCCATTGCCAATGACTAGTATCTACTTCTTTCTTAATAATTCTAGCTGTTTCGGTACGTAATTTATTTACCACCAAATCTTGTGCAGATACATGAACACCAATAAAAAAAAAGAAAAGGAAAAAAATTTGCTTCATTCCAACGAATTATTAACTGCGCAAAAATAGTAGGTTATTAAACCATTATTAAAAATGTGTATAAGCAGTTAATTAAAATAGCCACATTAACATACATAGCATAAATGGGTATTAGTTTATAATTTCGATTGTTAAATCAGCCTAAAATGTGACAAAATGACACTAAAATTGATTTAAAACAACTAATTTTGCATTTACAAAAGGCTATAATATTTGACTGTTTCCGTAAAATAAACAGCAATAAACTAGTCAATTACAAATAAATGAGCGAGATATAAAGAAAATGATAGACGAAAAAGCAACTGAAAATCAATCGATAGGAAGCCAAAAAAATCCATATGAACACAATGGTGATGTATTTGAAAACCCAATATTTACACCCAATCGTGTTACAAACAAGAAGTTCTATATAGAGAGCTATGGTTGTGCAATGAATTTTGCCGATAGCGAAGTGGTGGCATCTATTTTACAAGAAAGCGGCTATGGTTCAACCAAGCATTTTGAGGAAGCCGATTTAATTTTAGTTAATACTTGCTCTATCAGAGAAAAAGCGGAATTAACCATTCGCAAAAGACTTACTGAATTTAGAAAAGCCAAAGAAAGTAAATCTGGTCGATTGGTGGGTGTTCTAGGATGCATGGCCGAAAGACTAAAATCGCAACTATTAGAAGAAGAAAAGTTGGTGGATCTAGTTGTTGGCCCCGATGCTTATAGAAGTTTACCTGCTTTAATTTTAGAAGCAGAAACAGGACAAAAAGCAGTGAATGTTTTACTAAGTAGAGACGAAACCTATGCCGACATCTCTCCTATTCGTTTAGATAGTAATGGTGTATCTGCATTTGTATCTATTATGCGCGGATGCAATAATATGTGCAGTTTTTGTGTGGTACCATTTACAAGAGGTCGCGAAAGAAGTAGAGACGCCCATTCTATAGTAGCAGAATCACAAGACTTGTTTGATAAAGGATACAAAGAAATTACCCTCTTGGGTCAAAATGTAGATAGTTATTATTGGATCGACGAAGTAAATAATAGCACTATCACGTTTGCATTATTATTAGAAAAAATTGCTTTGATTAGCCCAAGTTTGCGCGTAAGATTTAGCACATCACACCCAAAAGATATTACCGATGAAGTATTGCATACCATTGCCAAATACGAAAACATCTGTAATTATATTCATTTGCCTGTTCAAAGTGGCAACAATAGAATCTTACAATTAATGAATAGAACCTATACTAGAGAATGGTATATGGCAAAAATTGATCGGATAAGAGAAATCATTCCAGACTGTGGAATTAGCGCAGATATAATTGCCGGATTTTGTACCGAAACAGAAGAAGAACACCAGGAAACTATTGATATTATGCAGTACAGTAAATACGATTACGGCTACATGTATTTTTATAGCGAAAGACCTGGAACCCTTGCTGCTAGAAGGTATGAAGACGATATACCTGAAGAAATTAAAAAACGCCGACTTGCAGAAATTGTTGAGGTACAGTACCAACTATCCTTACAAAGCAATAAAAACGATGTAGGTAAAACTTTTAAAATTTTGGTAGATGGCGAAAGTAAAAAGGATATCAATTATTGGAAAGGACGCAACGATCAAAACAAAGTAGCCGTTTTTGCAAAAGGAGATTTTCCGATTAAAAAAGGCGATTATGTTGAAGTGAAAATAACTTCATGTACCAAGGGGACTCTTTTAGGGGAATATGTAAAAGACTAACAATATAATTATTGGGTTGTAACACTCAGTATTAAAAATAGACTAATGGATCTTCAATCAATCAAAAACAGATTTGGCATTATTGGAAATGCCCCTGCACTTAACTATGCACTTAATACGGCAGTGCAAGTAGCGGCTACTGATTTAACTGTATTAATTGTGGGAGAAAGCGGTGTTGGTAAAGAAGTTTTTTCTCAAATTATACATGCCATATCTAGTAGAAAACACAATCCTTTTATTGCTGTAAACTGTGGGGCCATTCCGGAAGGCACCATTGATTCTGAATTATTTGGACACGAAAAAGGTTCTTTCACTGGTGCAATTGATAGCCGAAAAGGATATTTTGAAACAGTAAGTGGTGGTACTATTTTTTTAGATGAAATTGGTGAAATGCCATTGGGTACACAAGCAAGACTACTAAGGGTTTTAGAAACAGGAGAATTCATTAGAGTGGGTTCGTCGAAAGTACAAAAAACCGATGTTCGTGTTATTGCCGCAACTAACCGTGAGTTATTAGAATTCACACAAAAAGGGCGTTTTAGAGAAGACTTATATTATCGTTTAAGCACTGTACCAATTAGAGTCCCATCACTAAGAGATCGAAAAGAAGATATTCAATTGTTGTTTAGGAAATTTGTAGTGGATTTTTCTGAAAGGTATAAAACCGTTCCAGTACAATTAGACGATGAAGCCAAACAACTTTTAATTAATTATGGATGGCAGGGTAATGTAAGAGAGTTGAAAAATATTGCAGAACAGATTTCTGTATTAAGTACCAACCCTCAAATTAATGCTGCCGAATTATTAAAATTCTTACCAGAAAAAAATAAAAATAGATTGCCAGTATTAGCAAACACAACTAGTTCTAATGAGTTTAATAATGAAAGAGAAATCTTGTACAAGCTTTTTTTTGATATGAAAAAAGATGTAACAGAATTAAAGAAAATGTTTTTTGAAATCTTACAAAACCCTGCACTAGCAAATACTGCAGCGAAATTTACTAGAGATTCGATAATGGATGATTTTCAATCAACTGGTGAATTGACCAATAATTTGGCAAGCAATCCACCCACAATTAATCAATCCAATCATCAGCCCAATTTTATCAGCCCACAACAGCACCATTCTCAACCTATGATTTTGAGTGAAGAGCGTATTCAACACCATGAAGAAATTGAAGAATCTTTGAATATCATGGATAAAGAAAAAGAACTAATTGTAAAGGCATTAAAAAAACACAAAGGCAAACGTAGGGATGCTTCTCTCGATTTAGGTATCAGCGAAAGAACCCTTTATAGAAAGTTAAAAGAATACGACATTGACGAATGATTAAATGTTTAATAGTACTTTCCAAAACAAAAGCAACTACAGCTATGCTGCAAAAATTAACCCTATTTTCAAAAGCACATTTTTCAATCTTACTAATAATTATACTAGGTTTAACTAGTTGTGGCATCTATACCCTGAATGATGTGTCAATTGATTATACAAAAATTAAAACCATTAAAGTTTTCTTTATTGAAAACAAAGCCAGTTATGTTAATCCACAATTGAGCCCTAAGTTGTACGATAAACTACAACAAAAAGTAACCAATTCTACCAAGTTAACCAAAACCAATTCCGACGATGCTCATTATCAAATATTGGCTACTGTTACAAGCTATAGTGGATCACAAACAGTTGGCGTAAGCGCACAACAAGCAACAACAAACCGTTTAACAGTAGGGGTGCATGTGGTACTCAAAAAAACCTTAGAAAATAAAACAGAGGAATTTGATGTTAGCAGAAGTGCCGATTTCTCTGCCAATTTATCTTTACAACAAGCAGAAGGGCAATTATTAGACGAATTGGTTAGAAACCTAACCGACGAAATTTTTAACCATATATTTTCGAACTGGTAATACATCTATTCGTACATTTAATCATATGAGTTCAATTCAAGAGAAAGCTTTGGTTCATTTAACAGGAACCAACAACCTTGGTAGTATTAATGAAGATAGTTTATTGGAATTAGCCAATGCGTATCCTTATTTTGCTCCCATACACTTGTTTTTATCTGCCAAATTGAAACAAACCAACGCACTTACATTTCATAAACAAGCGCAAAAAACCAATTTTTACTTTAGCAATCCATATTGGGTTCACTACTTACTATCTGATTTTAGTAGCCAATTAAAGTCAGTAGAACACCAAATTCCTTCCATAAGTTCGGCAGATAAATTTGTAACAGCGATTCCAGTTAACATTATAGAACACCCTAAAAATGATTTTACTCCTGAAATTGTTACTGAAGAGGTAATAATTGAAAACGAGCGTAACAAGATTGAACCTATTGATCAAATTGTTATTGGAACTATCAATGAAACAGTTAATGACATTCAAATACCTACTATTGAATCGGTAGTTGATTTATTACAAGGCATTGGCCATCCTTACGAAGAAGCAGCTGCAACGGCAGAGAGTAATATCAAAATAGCCAACCTACTTTCTGAGCAGTTAGCCGATTTTAAAAAACCTGTTTCGGAAGAAGCCAAATTAGAAATTACCCGCGAACCTTTACATACCACCGATTATTTCGCCTCTCAAGGCATTAAAATTGACCTTTCTCAAATTCCACAAGACAAGTTAACCACGCAACTCCGACGGTTCACAGACTGGCTTAAATACATGAAAACAGATCATCTAACGGCTGTCGACCTAGGAACAAGGCCTGATTTAGAGGAAGCAGTGGTATTAATTGCCCACACTTCTAACGAACAAAAAGAAATTGTAACGGAAACTATGGCTGAAATATTCCAAAAACAAGGGCAGTTAGACAAGGCAATTCAGCTCTATATTAAATTAAGTTTCATAAATCCTGAAAAATCCGCTTATTTTGCTGCGAAAATTCAACATCTAAAAGGTATATAATGATAATTTTATTTTTGATTTTAATTGTAATAGCCTGCGCGGCTTTAGGTTTTATTGTTTTGGTTCAAAACCCAAAAGGAGGTGGTTTATCAGCAAATGTTGGTGGTTTAAGTAACCAATTGATGGGTGTTAAACAAACCACTGATGTACTAGAAAAAGGTACTTGGCTATTTGCTGGCATTATTGCTTTACTAGCTATTTTCTCTAGTTTATTTTTAAAAGGTGGCGCTTCTACAGCGGTAGATACGAACCTTTTACAAAAAATTAATACCACTTCAAGTGCACCAGCACCTGCTCCTGCTGCAACACCTAGCAATACCGTTCCGTTAAAAAGCGATGCCGGTAAAAAATAAGGCGACTGTAACATTATTTAAACCCCGTCTTTGCAAACAGACGGGGTTTTTTAATTAATTTGAATTAGAAAATGGTATAAATCAATCATTAAACTAGCCAAATGAAGTCATTATTCCGCTTGATATTTATTGGATTTATCACAATTGCCTTAGCATTTTCATGGCTTTTATTTACTGATGGCACTAGGTTTAATGAAAAATCTAGTTACTTTTTTATTGCTGATAGCAGTAGCGCTAAAGAATTGGTTTTGGCGGATATTAAGCAAAGTAAATTGTTAAAATACCCATTGATATTAGAACTCTATGTAAATCTAACTGGTGCATGGGATCATTTAAAACCAGGTAAATACGAAATAAAAAAAGGACAATCCATTATGCGTATAGCTCGAACAATTAGTTTGGGCCGAATTGCTGAAATGAAATTGGTCATTAACCATATTAGAACCAAAGAAGAATTTGCTAAATTAATCAGCAAAAACTTTTCACCAGACTCAAATCAGGTGATGACATTTTTAAATTCACCTGATTCAATACAACAATGGAATGTAGACACTAGCAATGTCTTTACCCTAATAATTCCTAACACTTATAGTTTTTATTGGAATGTATCATTAAATAAAATATTGGAAAAATTAGCAGATGCTAATACTAGTTTTTGGAATAAAAATGATCGTAAAGCAAAAGCAGCAGCCCTACACCTAACAGAAAAACAGGTGTATATTCTAGCGTCTATTGTAGATGAAGAAACAAACTACGAAAGCGATAAATATAAAATTGCTAGCGTATATATTAATCGATTGAATAAGCAAATGCCCTTGCAAGCTTGCCCTACCATTAAGTATGCAATGAAGGATTTCACACTAACTAGAATTTACGAAAAATACTTAACGAACCCTTCGCCATATAATACCTATAAACACAAAGGTTTACCTCCAGGACCAATATGCACGCCAATGCCAAAAACAATTGACATTGTACTAGACGCACCTAAAACAAATTATTTATTTTTTGTAGCAAAAAGTGATTTTAGTGGTTATCATCATTTCAGTAGTAATTTTACTGAACACAATACATACGCTAAAGAATACCAAAAAACTTTGGATATTTATATGGCAGAAAAGCAAAAGAAAGGAAATTGAATAAATTAGAACGTTTAATTATAACAGCTAAACCAATTGCCTTTTTAATTAGAAAAAGTAAGCAATTAATTATTCCTGGTTTTCGAGGTATCCCTTTATTTGATGTGTTAGAATTTTTCTTTTTACAAATAAAGAAAATTGGCTTAAATGAAAGGGCAGCTTCTATTTCATTTAATGTAATTATGGCCATTCCTGCTGCTTGTATTTTTTTATTTTCGGTGGTACCCTATCTACCTGTATCCAATCAATTCAAAGCAGAATTATTGTCTTTAACCAAAGACCTTTCACCCAACCAAAATACCTATAAATTAGTAGAATCTTTTTTAAATGATTTCTTTCGTAAGTCAAGGGGTGGATTACTTTCATTCGGTTTTTTATTGGTTATTTATTACGCATCCAATGCCATGATGGGTATTATTAGAACCTTCGAAAAATCAATATCAGATGCAAAAACTTATTTTCTGCATAAACGTTGGAGAGCCATTAAACTCACTTTTATTTTAATATTATTAGTAATTAGTTGTGTGTTATTATTAATAGGTCATGACGCACTTGAAAAAATCCTCAAACACTATTTTCATTTATCTAAAGGCACTTCATTAAATTGGTGGGAAAACACCAGATGGCTACTGATTATTTTATTGATTTTCTTAGGCATTTCGTTTATTTATAAATATGCTCCGTCAGTAAAAAAAAGATGGGACCTAGTTTCTCCAGGCTCTTTGTTAGCTACATTTTTAACCCTTGCTACCACTATGGGATTTTCTTATTGGGTTAACCATTTTGGAAGCTATAATAAAGTGTATGGATCAATTGGCACGGTGTTAGTAATTATGTTATTAATCAATTTGAATTCACTAATCTTATTAATTGGATTTGAATTAAATGTGAGTATAACCTATTTACAAAAGCAAGTAGAAGACAGAAAGGGAAAGGAAAAAATTGAAAAGAATATTAGTATTTAGTTGCCCTTCTATCCTTAAAAGTAAATTTTGCTTTTGGCTCACTCCAAGTGTTGGTTAACGCTTCCATTCTTTCAGCAGACAGTGATGCTTTGAGATAATGACCAGCAATTTTTTTTTGACGAAAGGCTTCATAAATACTAATAGCACAAGCCACAGAAATATTCAAACTCTGAATCATTCCAACCTGAGGAATGATAAAATTCCCATCTGCTACATTTCTAATGTCTTCGCTAACACCATCGTGCTCATTTCCAAAAACCAATGCAACAGAACAAGTTGCAAAATCAATATCATATAAATCAACTGCATCTGCAGACAAATGTGTGGTATAGATTTTTTGATAGCGATTACGCAAGACTTTTACACATTCGGCAACAGAATCAAATTGGTGCACCGTTAACCATTTTTCTGCACTACTACTACTTTTAGGACCAAAACGGGGATGTTTGGCAATAATGGTGTTAATTATATAAATATCTTGAACCCCTATTGCATCGCAGGTGCGCATTACGGCAGATATATTGTGCAAATCGTGTACGTTTTCCATTACAACAGCCAAATTTGCCTGCCTATTTTCTAAAACTGCGTTGAACTTCAATTGCCTTTCCGGTGTCATATCATTATATTAATCAATCAAATATCCCATAAAATTACTACTTTCATGCTCCCTTATCCAACGTAACGCTAAAGTTACTTACATGTTAACAACGCATAATGCTCGTGGTGAGCATATTCTATGGCTTAGTCCAATGTTATATACATGGCTTGCTACGTATACATCTCCATTACAAATGGTGGTTTTTTATACCGATAACAAATACCATTTAATTAGTTTTATTGCCATTACTTTTTTGTTCATTATATGTATGGCTATCCCCTATTTGTTCCACAAATATTTTAGGGAAAATGAAACTAGAAATATATTTATTTCTTGGTTACATATTTTTTGTTCTGTGGCTATGATGATTGGAATTCTAATGATCTATACCTATACCCAACCGATTAACAGAGATTGGAAGTATTTTCCAATTATGCATCCTGTATTGGTCAGATGGCGTTTCTTTAACAGCTTTGCACTGATTCTATTTCAGTTATTTGTATTAAATCAAATACTATTTACCATTTATGGCTGCTATAAGATTTACTCTCAAAGATTTACAAACAGACCTAAACAAAGTCAAGCAATTATAAATGCGCTTTAATTGGCTACAGATAAATAATTATAAAGCCGCTTGATTAATTTGAATACCCAAACCAGCGCGTCCCAAAATTTGAACTTTACCAAAGTCAAAAGCAATACCTGCTGCAAGGTCTTCGGATAATAACAATGGGCCATCCATATCAACTAAGTCTATTTGGGGTAAAAAATTAGCTACTGCAGCAGTTCCAATTGTAGACTCATTCATGCTACCCATCATCACTTTCAACCCCAATGTCCTTGCTTCTGTTATCATGCGTCTAGCAGGTGTTAAACCGCTACATTTAGTTAGTTTGATATTGATTCCATGAAAATGATCTTTACATCGAATTACATCTTGTTCAAACACACAACTTTCATCGGCATACAATGGAATAGCCGATTGAGCATACAATATTTTCATACCCTCCCAATTGTCTTTCCCTAAAGGCTGTTCAATCATTTCAATCCCTAATGCAGCTAATTGTGGAATTTTTTCTAAAGCCTCTTCAAGGGTCCAACCAGCGTTGGCATCAACTCTAAGTGACACATCAGTTTGAGCCCGCAATGCTTTTACGATGGCTATATCTTGGTCGGTTCCTAATTTAATTTTATACACTGGCCATGGCATTTCTTGCATTTTTGCAACCATTTTTTCAATAGAATCAATCCCTATGGTATAGTCCGAAACAGGCGTTTCATTCCATGGCGTATCCCATAATTCATACAATTTTTTACCCTTCATTTTACCAAACAAATCCCAGGCGGCCATATCGAGCGCACAAACCAAAAAAGGATTTTGAGGAAATAAATGGTGTAGATAATGCCAGTATCTTTCTGGATCTGTCAGTGCAAATTTTTCAACGAGGTTTTTTTTTGATAGCAAATCTGCTACCATTTTTTCAACAGTAATATTGTAATAAACAATGGCTGGTGCTTCGCCATAACCAACAAAATCTCCAATAGATAAAGACACAATTAAAGAAGGCTGGTGTGTTTTTGTTCGGCCATTTGAAATAGTAAAAGGATATTTAAAAGGCAATTCTTTTTGCCAATAATTCAACTTCATTGCAGTATTGTTTAGTCTCTATTTTTTAAAAGTACTACCATCAGCAGAAAAAAAGTGATTTTTTATCTACCACTTGTTTTGATGGCATCTGCAAATGTTTCATTAAATGCAGTTGATGCAATTAATGCTTCTAAACTAATATGCATTCTATATCGCCAATAATGTTGTGGATTGGCAGGAATATTAATTCTTTCGTCATTTGGATTTTCTCTGCGCAAACTATTATCAATCCCTAATATATCTTGTATTTGAAACACACTCCACATTGCTGGTGAATTCAAATGTTGCAAAACAATAGCTTTATTAATCCATGCATCGCAATAGACAGGCGCTTTGCCCCATTGACCAAGTTCGTGATTATAAAATTGCTGTGTAATGTTGCTATCTTCTTCCCACCAACCACGAATCGTACTCATATCGTGCGTTGAGGGTGTTACTACACTTAAATAAGGCGCATCATTTGGGTGAAAAAATTGTTTGTAAGGATTTTTAGGCATCCGTTGAATTTCTAAACTTAATAATCCCAACTGACGCATCACATCTGGCACACAAGTAGGCACCATTCCAAGGTCTTCACCGCACACCAACATATTTGTTACACGCTTTAGTGCAGGTAATTTTTGTAATGCTTCTTGCATCCAAAAGTCATCCTGACGACCAAAGAAATAATTCAAGTATAATTTCTTTAATTGTTGTTGTGTATGTTGGTCTAGGTCTCTAAAAGAACTTGTAAGCTCCATATTAAATCTAAAGTAAAACTCCTGAGCATTCGAGCCAGATACTTCAAATAAAATAACATTAGAAAGTAAATCGTATAAACCTTGTTTTAATTTCTGATTGTGTATAGAATTTTCTAATAATTGAAAATGCTTTTCTACCAATCGTTGTGTAGCAAATACAGGCTTTAATCGATAGCCATTTATACCATCTACTTCTAAATAGTCTGATTTAATCGTTTCATTATCGTATCCAAAAACACTCCATAAAATATTTTCGGTAATATAAGGTTTGGTATACCGATGAAAATCAAACCAAATTGCTTGACCATTAAATTCATTAATATGTACTGGAATTGATGGAACAAAATAACCCATAATACCTTCAACCGCGTCTACAGGAATACTCCAAATTCTAAAAAATCCAAGAATATGGTCAATTCTAAATGCATCAAAATAATCATTCATTTGTGCAAAACGTTGCTTCCACCAGGCAAAACCATTTTCCTTCATCTTTTGCCAGTTATACGTAGGAAATCCCCAGTTCTGACCCTTTACAGCAAAACCATCAGGAGGAGCACCTGCTTGTAGTTCCATATGATACAAGTTGGGATGTTGCCATGCATCTGCACCATATCTGTAAATACCAATAGGAATATCTCCTTTTAATATAATGCCATTTTCGTGGGCATATTGTGTAGCTGCTTTTAATTGAAGGTGTAATTGGTATTGAACAAAATAATGGAAAATGATGGTGTCATAAGCAACAGACCCCTTGGATGTTAATTCATTGATTTCCGTAATTTTATACTGTTGAAATTTTGGCCATTGATTAAAATCGGCTGTTCCATACAAATCACGCAAATAACAGAAAACAGCATACGGTTCTAGCCAGTGTTTGTTTTGTAAAAAATAATATTGACAATTGGTATCTGCTAAGAATGCTTTTTTCTTTTTGTCAAAAACCTTGCGAATAAATTGAATTTTTTCTTTGGTCACTAACTCATAGTCTACCACATCTAATGCATTCAATTCTTTGAATTTCAATTTTAATTTAACCAACTCTTTTTTTAATGCAGCATCAACTAATAAATCTAAATTTAAATACATTGGATGCAATGCAAATGCAGAGATAGCTGCATAAGGATAAGAATCCGTCCAAGTATGTGTGGCGGTTGTATCATTAACAGGAAGGATTTGAATCAGCTTCAATCCTACTTTTTTCGACCAATCAACCAATAATTTCAAATCATTAAATTCACCTACCCCAAAACTTTGTTCACTGCGCAAACTAAATACTGGAATTGCTACACCAGCACCTTTCCAACTTAAATTTGGGAGAACCATAAATCCATCATGCAAAATTGTTTGTTGTAACTTTTGAGCAGGCTCGTATAAAATTCTATTATTCCCTTCTTCAAAATGAAGAAAGGCTTTTTGAATGGTATCATATACACCATATTTATAAGCAATGGGAAATAAATCTGCCGATAAATCTAATGGGACAGTATAATAATCTTCTCCCTCGATTCTACTCAATAGAACAGGACTATTGGTTTTCCATTTTGAAAGTGTTTTACAACTTCCAATCAAACATACCGTTTGCCCTTTTGGTAACAAAGGTGTTTTAACCTTAAAAAAATGGGTTGTTATTTTGGGTATTTCTACTTGTATAGCAGTATAATTTGCTTTTAACAGTACTTGCACGAATGGCTCTGTATAAAATGCATTTTCGTAAAAGCCTGCATAATTCCAAGCATCAACTGTGGTAATGTTAGGAGCATTAATAACAGATGGATCTAGTACTTTGTTATCGCCAGACTCAAAATTCCAAACTCCGTTAGCATTGCGTAAAATATATTGGTAATGAATCGGATGCATTAAATTTTCTGCAGAAAAATCAATTTCAACCGACCAAAAACTGTCGTTATCGTATTGCATAGCTAAGGCCTCATCAGGATTACCATTACCCAATAATGGGTGATTTCCTGATATAAAAAGCTCCTGGCCATAAACTGTATGAAATTGTAATTGAAACCGTACAACTTGAATGGAAGTATTTGGAATCAGTAAAATAGCATTTATTTCTGGCTGTTTTTTTTCAATCGTCATATGTTCCGTATCCAAGTTCCTCGTTTTAATTCAGTAAAAATAAATAAAACAATGTGTAATTCAAACACAATAAATAAAAGAGTTGTATTTATTTTGAAATTATACGATTTTCAATCCAATTTCAAGGCCTAATAATCGTTTTAGTTTAGGATATTGCAGCAAAACCAGCAATAGATACATGCAAAAAGGGCACCAATTACATATATATACAGATGGATCGTCGAGGGGAAATCCGGGACCTGGTGGTTATGGCGCGCTATTAATTTGGGGAGATATTAAAAAAGAATTGTCTGGTGGATACCGTTTAACTACCAACAATCGAATGGAATTAATGGGGGTGATTATGGCTTTAGAATCAATTACTAAAGAAGACATTTCATTAACCATTTACACTGATAGCCAATATATTGTAAACTCTGTTGAGAAAAAATGGTTAGACAATTGGATCCGTACAGATTTCAAGGGGGGTAAAAAAAACAAAGACCTCTGGTTACACTCCATAGATTGTCGAAAAAATTCAAGATTCGTTTTGTGTGGGTAAAAGGACATGCCAATAATGCCATGAATAACCGATGCGATGAGCTTGCCACTACCGCAGCAGACGGCAAGCATCTTTTAACAGATACCGGCTACGAGAATGAGCACGCTTGAAAATTAAGTTAACCCGCCAGTTTAAGTTAAGCTATTTGGCTAGTTTGGCTAGTTGTTTTTTCAAGGATCGCATATCCTCCAAACAGTAAAGCACCAAATACAACAGTACTTATCAAGCTGTTTTGATAAAAAGGAAGGCCGTCTGCCAAACATTGAATCAAACCTGTAAATGTTCTAGGACGTTGGTATCCACCGTTTCCAAACCAAACAAGTGTATTTGATACAAAATAAAAAACAGTTGGAGCACTAACACTGGCCAATAATACTTTTGCAATTTTACCATCGCTAATTAAAAAGCCAATAAACGTAATAGAACCAATTAAAATATAGTTCAGCAATTGCCCGCTATAAAATCCAGCAATTTGTGAATATCCATTAGTATAGAGTAATTGATAAAATACATCAGATATAAACATTGATAACAATGGTAAAATAAATGCCCATTTTTTATTCTTCATAAAAAATGCACCGCCAAACAAAGCCATTGCAATTTGAGGAGCAAACCCAGGAGGACGATTTGGTAAAACCCTATAAATAGAAGCTACTACTACAAAAAGACCTAGAGAGATTAAAACGTTCTTATTAATTTTCATTATTTGTAAATTTCAAAACAAAAATAGGCGAAAAAACTTTTTCTAAAATCAATTTTCTCAAGATGTGAAGAAAGGGGGTAAAAGCTATATAAAAGCCTTAAACAAAGTACAAAGACCAGACGATTCTAGTTTATATTCTGCATCTGGTAACAAACAAATCGCCTCTCCCCTTTTTAAAACAATGCTATTATTTAAAATAGCCCCACCAGCCGTTACTATTATTATCTCTAATCCTTCGGAAGTATTGGTGTAAGTTCTTTTGGCAACCAGTTCTATTTTACTAATTGCAAAATCAGGTACTGGGCAAGGATACAACTTTTCGCCTATTCTAATTTCATTACCCTTTAAAATATTAGGTACAATTCCTTCAAAAACTATGTGCTTTAATAATTCTGGCACATCAATATACTTGGGTGTTAATCCACCCCTAAGTACATTATCACTATTTGCCATCAATTCAATGTTCTGACCTTCGAGGTATGCATGTGGCAATCCAGCACCTTGAAATACCCCTTCTCCTGGTTGTACATTAACAATATTAAAAAAATAAATAGAAAACACACCGCGGTCAATATTAATGATTTGATCAACGTTTTCAAACAATTGAGCCACCCACCATCCAGGGTCGGACTTAGATAATTCTCCCTCTTTTTTTTGTCGAATGACGCGTTTCACAACACTCATTAAAAAACTATTTACCTCTGGTTGCGCTAATTCCATTACAAATTGATACAAGCCTTGATAGCCATCCATTTTAAATAATGGCAATAAAATATTAAACTCTTGCACATCGGTAAGTGTTTTTTCTAGCAAGTTTTTTTCTTTGAAACCGTGTAATAACCAGAAATCACTCAGCGCAACCATCACTTCTGGTTTGTGATTTCGGTCTTTGTAATTTCTGTTGGGTGCATTAATTGGTAAACCTGCTGCTGCTTCTTTATCAAAACCCTTTTCGGCCTCCTCTTTTGTTGGATGCACTTGAATAGACAGCATTTGCTTTACATCCAATACTTTTAATAAATAAGGCAATTCGCCAAATCGATCATAAACAGCTTTTGTCAAGACTGTTTCAGGGTCTTTATTAATTAAATCAGTCAATGAAATCGGCCCATCATTTGTTTCTAAAATGGCACTAGCCGATGGATGAGCACCCATCCAATATTCTGCAAAAGGCTTTTCACTAAAGTTTTCAACCCCTAATAAGTTTGGAATATAGGTGTTTCCACCCCAGGCATAGTGCTGAATAACGCCATTTAGTTTGAATATTTTGTTGGAAGTTGGCATTCTTAAAAATTTATATTATTGATAACGTAGTTGTTAACAAAATCTTGTGCTACATGAATGATAAATTATTTCCACACAAAAAAATTTCGCTTAATCAGGCTACCGGAAAAAAAGGTGAACAACTTGCAGCAGCTTTTTTAACAGACAATGGATTTGAAATTCAAGAAAAAAACTGGCGACACCACCATTTAGAAGTTGATATAATTGCTTCTAAAAATGGTCGTTTGCATATTGTTGAAGTGAAAACAAGGTACTCAATTAAGTATGGCCATCCAGAAGAAAGTATTACAAAAACCAAAATGAAATTTCTTAAAAATGCAGCAGAAGCATACCAATTTCAACACAAAAAATGGCTATACCTTCAATTCGATGTGATAGCCATTACGCTGATTAGTGAAATTGAAACAGAAATCTTTTTAATTGAAGACGTTTACTTTTAATCAACTTATTTGGGTTTAACAGCCTTAACTCCTTGTTCCATCATTTTTTCAACCATCTTGTAAGTAGCAGGACAATAAATAATATTTTGTTGGTGCACATGTATATATTCCACCATTTTCTTTTTCTTTAAATATGGAAAACCAGCACAATCTGCAGGTCTAAACTCGTAGATACTACACATGTTTGATTGTAAGTTTAAGAACTGACAAGGCTGTTTTTTATTCACCCAGTCTTTGTCTTTTTTTTCGTATTTTAACCATTTGTCTTTGAACTCAGCTACACTCATTTCTAAGTGCGCTGAAATGCGTTTAATATCGGCAGTTGTAAAGGTTGGTGTCATTGATTTGCAGCAATTGGCACAGCTTAAACAATCAACTTCTTGCCATACTTCTGCTGAAATTTTTTCGGCCGTTGCGTCTAGTTTAAGGGGTGGATTTTTTTCTATTTTTCCTAAATATGATTTAAACGACTTTTGATTGTGTCGAACTTTTTGCTTGAAGGAACGCATATTCACTTGCATCATACTATTCTATTTTTGTATTATAAAGAACGAAAGTAAGGATTCAATTGTAAAAACAAAAAGAACAATAAAATCAACCTAAACTAAGTTCCCCTTTATGCTTAATTTTAAATATTGCATCATTGCCAGCTAATGTCAAGATAAATAAAATATATGTGGGAATCGTACAAGAAAGGATATAAAGCTTATCTGCAATTGGAGCGCTCTTTAAGCGACCATTCGGTAGAAGCTTACTTGCACGATGTAGAAAAATTAACCGAATTTTTATTACAGGCTAATTTGCTCAAATCCCCGTCAGAATTAGATTTAAAGGCACTACAACAATTTGTAAAATGGATTGGAGAATTAGGTATGACAGAAAGTTCTCAGTCGAGAATCATCTCTGGCATACGTAGTTTTTACAAATATTGTTTGATTGAGCAAATTTGTGTTGCTGACCCATCTTTATTGTTAGAAGCGCCTAAAACAAAAAGGAAGTTACCAGATACCCTAAGCTTTAACGAAATTGAAAAGCTAATTGCTCAGGTAGACCAATCCACTGCTGAAGGAGTAAGGAACAAAGCCATTCTAGAAACTATGTACAGTTGTGGATTGCGGGTAACAGAATTGATTCAATTGAAACTCTCTAGTTTTTATCCCGACCTAGGGTTTATTAGGGTTACCGGAAAGGGCAATAAAGAAAGATTAGTGCCCATAGGTACTGATGCTATAAAATTTATAAAACTTTACAAAGAAAATGTTCGGGTGCACCAAGTCATTCAAAAAGGATTTGAAGACATTATTTTCTTAAATAGACGAGGTAAGGGCCTTAGCAGGGTAATGATTTTTTATATAATTAAAGACTTAGTATTAAAAGCAGAAATCCATAAAACGGTGTCGCCACACACATTTAGGCACAGCTTTGCAACTCATTTGGTAGAAGGTGGCGCAGACCTTAGGGCAGTTCAAGAAATGCTTGGCCATGAGAGCATTACCACTACAGAAATATATACCCATTTAGACAGGGACTTTTTAAGAGACACATTGCAACGTTTCCATCCAGCATTCAAATAAGGGTTTGCATCATAAATTTTAATGAATTTTCATAAATTCATTGGCAATAAGCATTGCATGCATTAGGTTTGTTGTACTAAACAAAAAAAAATGAAAAAAATCTTATTATTAGCAGGAATAGCTTTTACAGCTTTTTCGCAAGCACAAGTTGTTAAAATGCCTGCGCCGAGTTCAACCCAAACCATTGTACAAGATTTTGGAGCAGGTAAAATTGAACTAACTTATTCTCGTCCTAATATCAAAGAAAGGTCATTATTAAAGGCAAATTCAGACCTAGCTCCTTTAGATAAATTATGGCGTTTGGGTGCAAATGCTGCAACTAAAATTAAGTTTACAGACAATGTTACAATGGGTGGAAAATTACTAGATACGGGTACTTATGTTATTTATGCAATACCTGGAAAAGAATATTGGGATATTATTTTAAACAAAGGACTAACCAATTGGGGTACCGATGGATATAAAGAAAGCGAAGACGTGGTTCGTATTAAAGTAAAATCACAAAAAATAAATATCCCTGTTGAATCCTTCACCATGATTTTTGGCGAAATTTTACCAGAATCTTGCAACCTAACTATTTTATGGGGAACCACTGCAGTAATCGTTCCTATCAGCACAAATATCAGAACCCGTTTACGTGCACAAATTGAAAAAGATTTGAGTGCCGATAACGTAAAACCTGCTGCTTACCAATCTGCTGCTAACTTTTATTTAGAGTGGGATAAAGACTTAAGTAAAGCATTAGTTAATGCAAAAAAAGCAACCGCTGCAAATCCTAAAGCATTTTACTTGTACTTGTTAGAAGCTAAAATTGAAAAAGAAGCAGGCGATAAAATGGCTGCAAAAATCAGTGCACAAAAATGTATTGAACTAGCTACTATTGCAAAAAATGAAGACTATATTAAACAAGCAAACGACTTAATTAATAAGTTGTAATTTCTTGTTAACTATAATAAAAATAGGCTGTTTCGAATTAACGAAACAGCCTATTTTTATTATAGTTTATTGCAGTTTTATTATCCAGCCATGTCAGGAATAAATGCTACTTTATAAGCACCAGCATCAAGCTTGGCCTTGGTTTCAGTAAAT
>Ga0304728_1000333_pt1 | contig 40144 bp, 53 predicted proteins | sample C_130625_MF_Meta_FD_190476 | JGI IMG/M metagenome (GOLD analysis project Ga0304728, IMG submission 190476) | Freshwater microbial communities from Lake Croche, Canada to study carbon cycling - C_130625_MF_MetaG (v2) (version 2) | ecosystem: Environmental > Aquatic > Freshwater > Lake | place... | reverse complement strand
CATTTTCGCCCCTGCTCTGCGCTATCGGCAAAAAACCCCCTGCTATTTGTAAGTCATGTTAGTCATCTGAAAACTAATGACTAACATGACTAACATCATGACCGCGCCCGTCAGCAAAAAAGAAAATGCCTGGTTGTTTTGTGCGACTTGCGTAGTCATGACTACATGACTAACAAGCCACAAGCTGCCAGCTAAAAGTTAGCGGCTGCTAACCTACTAGAATTTAGCTTCCAATTTGAGGCCCCCGGGTAGGGCCTTGCGATTTGGAGTTGTAACTACGGAGGTTTCACGAACAATTTTTATTTTTTATTAAAAAGTGATAACATCCGCTTCATGTTCCAAAGCTTTCCATACGAACCTCGTCAGCTAAAAGCCACAGAAGGTCGGCTAGAAGCCATCATGGAAGCTGCACGTCTTGGGCTTAAAGGCGATCGCCTAGCTATCGCTGTTGGAATGCTGCCTTCTGAATACCGCCAGTTGTGCCAGTTTGATCCAATTGTCGAATACGCTGAAATGAAAGCTCGCGCCCAATCAGAGATGGCTATGTCCAAAGTGCTGCATGACGCAGCGCTAGAAGGCGACATCAAAGCAGCCACAACCATCTTGCAAAATCAACACGATTGGGTGGCCAAGCAACAGATCAATGTTGATATAGACCAACATATATCCATCAACCAAGCGCTAGAAATGGCGCAGCAACGCGTAGCGTTAGCGCAGGCAGAAGATGCCCAAGAAGTAACCTATACCGAAGTCAAACAAACAAAAGAACTGGCAAACGCTAAATAATGCAAGAACCCCGCTATTCCGCCCAAGATGAAATGGAACTCATGGCGCGGCTATGGAGTCCAGCCATTAAAGACAACCCACTAGCGTTCGTGATGTTTGCGTTCCCTTGGGGTGAGCCTGGCACACCGCTAGAACACTTCACTGGGCCACGCAAGTGGCAGCGCCAGGTCTTGACTGACTTGGCAGATCACATCAAAAAGAACAACGGCAAAGTGGACTTTGATGTACTGCGCCTAGCGATTGCCTCTGGTCGTGGTATTGGCAAGTCGGCACTAGTCAGTTGGCTAGTCTTGTGGATGATGACTACAAGGATTGGTTCGACAGTCATTGTGTCCGCTAACTCCGAGTCGCAGCTTCGGTCAGTCACTTGGGCTGAAATCACTAAATGGTCGTCGATGTCAGTGAACACCTACTGGTGGGAAATCTCAGCAACACGGGTGATGCCCGCCAAATGGCTGACTGAACTGGTTGAGCGCGACCTCAAGAAAGGCACCCGCTACTGGAACTTGGAAGGCAGACTGTGGTCGGCTGAGAATCCTGATGCGTTCGCGGGTGTTCACAACTATGATGGCGTAATGGTCGTGTTTGACGAAGCATCGGGTATTGACGACTCCATCTGGGCGGTGACAAGCGGCTTCTTTACAGAGAACACACCGAACCGTTTTTGGTGTTGTTTCTCAAACCCGCGTCGCAACACAGGCTACTTCTATGAAGCAATCGAGGGTAGCAAACGGGATTTTTGGCAATCTCGGCAAGTCGATGCTAGGGATGTAGAAGGCACCGACAAGAACGTGTACAACCAAATTATTGAAGAATACGGCCCTGACTCGTACCAAGCGCACGTTGAAGTGTATGGTTCATTTCCATCAGAAGGGGATGATCAATTTATACCATCCTTACTAGTAGATGACGCTATGAAACGGGACAAATGGCAAGATGACTCTGCGCCGATTGTTGTTGGTGTAGACCCTGCACGATTTGGGTCTGACTCAACTGTTATTGCAGTGCGTCAAGGGCGCGACATCGTAGAGATTAGGCGCTTCAAGGGTGATGATACGATGGTGGTGGTGGGTCATGTGATTGAAGCGATTGAGCAGTATCAGCCAGCGGTAGTGGCAATCGACGAAGGTGGGCTAGGGGCAGGCGTGGTCGATCGGCTCAAAGAGCAACGCTACAAAATCAGAGGCGTAAACTTCGCAAACAAGTCACGCAACCCCATGATGTACGGCAACATGAGAGCGCAGATTTGGGGACAGATGAAGGATTGGCTCAAAAGCGCAAGCATCCCTAAAGAGAAGATGCTCAAGACGGATTTGATTAGCCCGCTGATGAAACCGGACAGTAAAGGCGCCATCTATTTGGAGTCTAAAAAAGACATGAAGGCGCGAGGGCTATCTAGCCCAGACAGTGCAGACGCTATTGCACTAACTTTTGCGTTTCCTGTTGCACATCGGGAATCTAAAGGTACAATGCGAAAACAAACGTATCAAAGTCAAAGCGCAGCAATTAACTCATGGATGGGATCATAATGGCAACTAAACCAGGACTGTACGCAAACATACACGCTAAACAAGCTCGTATTAAAGCAGGTAGCGGCGAGAAAATGAGAAAGCCTGGCAGCGCAGGCGCACCGACAGCTAAAGATTTTAAACAATCTGCTAAGACGGCTAAAAAAGGTAAGTAAAATGTGGAAAACAATTTTAGAACTTTTTAACTTTGGCCGTAAAAAGCCTAACATACAGGAGCAACCATGCCTCTCAAAAAGTCAGGAAGTAAAGAAGCTTTCCGTAAAAACGTCGCAGCCGAAGTCAAAAGCGGTCGCCCCGTCAAGCAAGCGGTCGCAATCGCCTATTCTGTCAAAAAAGAAGCCAACAAAGGCAAAACCAAAAAATGAGTCTAAAACCTCTAAGTAATTGTGTTTTAATTCGTCAAGACATAGAAAAATTATCACAATTAATAGTTTTACCCCAAAATAAATTATTTAGCGGTATCATAGTGGCAATTGGTGAAGGCAAGAAAAATCCAAAAGGGTTTCTTGAGCCTATGAACGTCAAAGAAGGCGACCATGTGCTATTCGGTGAATTTTCCGGGCAAAAGGTCACAGTCGATGGCGAGGAACTGCTTATGATGCGTGAGCCTGATGTGATCGGAATACTAAATGGCGTATGACCAAACCTCGATGAATATTGTTGGCAAAGTTGCCAACGTAGGCGGCAACCCCGCAGGCCCAGACGAACAATCAGATGTTCTAGCTACTATGCGTCATCGTTTTACGATGGCGATGTCTGCGTATTCTGAATCAAGAGAAGATGAGCTTGACGATTTAAGGTTTATGGCTGGTTCACCAGACAATCAATGGCAATGGCCTGCTGACGTATTGGCAACGCGTGGCTCTGTTCAAGGACAAACTATTAACGCAAGACCTTGCCTAACAATTAACAAATTACCGCAACACGTTCGTCAAGTGACGAACGAACAACGTCAAAACCGACCCTCTGGAAAAGTAATCCCTGCGGACGATAAAGGCGATATTGAAGTAGCAGAAGTGTTTGAAGGTATGGTTCGGCATATTGAGTATATGTCTGACGCCGATGTAGTGTACGACACTGCTTGCGAAAACCAAGTAACGTACGGCGAAGGGTATTTTCGTATTCTAACTGAGTATTGTTACGATAATTCGTTTGACCAAGACATTCGTTTAGGTCGTATTCGTAACGCATTTAGCGTTTACATGGATCCAATGATCCAAGACCCTGCTGGCTGTGATGCTGAGTATTGTTTTATCAGTCAAGATATGGAAAAAGCGGAATATGAACGTCAATATCCTGATGCAGCGCCAATTAGTTCCATTTTGTCCCAAGGTGTAGGCGATGAATCTTTAAGCCAATGGCTAAATGAAGATACCATTCGTATTGTTGAGTATTTCTATTACAAACACGTTCCAACTAAGCTCAATTTGTACCCAGGCAACCAAGCGTTTTACGATGGTAGCCCTGAAGATAAGAATATGAAAGAAATGGGCTTAAAACCCATTAAATCTCGCACGGTAGATGTCAAAAAAGTTATTTGGATGAAAACCAATGGCTATGAAGTGCTACAAGAACAAGAATGGGCAGGCAAATGGATACCTGTGATCCGTGTTGTAGGCAATGAATTTGAAGTAGATGGTCGTATTTTTGTGTCTGGATTGGTTCGTAATGCCAAAGATGCACAACGTATGTACAACTATTGGGTATCACAAGAAGCAGAAATGCTTGCATTGGCTCCAAAAGCACCATTTATCGGTTATGGCGGTCAATTTGAAGGTTATGAAACCCAATGGAAAACCGCTAACACAACCAATTGGCCATATTTAGAGGTAAACCCTGATGTAACCGATGGTATGGGCGCTACGTTGCCATTACCGCAACGCGCCCCGCCACCTTTGGCACAAACTGGTTTGATTCAAGCCAAAATGGGTGCAAGCGACGATATTAAATCTACAACTGGTCAATATGATTCTAGTTTAGGCGCTACAAGCAACGAGCGTTCGGGTAAAGCCATTCTTGCGCGCGAGCGTCAAGGCGATGTAGGTACTTTCCATTACGGCGACAACTTAACAAAAGCGATTCGCTTTGCAACGCGTCAATTAATTGACCTTATTCCTAAAATTTACGATACCGAGCGTATTGCTCGCATTGTAGGTGTAGATGGTGAAGTGTCTATGGTTAAGATTAATCCTGACCAACCCGAACCAGTTAAAAAAATTGTCGATCAACAAGGCATTGTGATTGAAAAAGTTTATAACCCTAGCGTTGGTATTTATGACGTTGTGGCTACTACAGGCCCAGGCTATATGACTAAACGTCAAGAAGCGCTTGAAGCTATGGCTCAGATTTTGCAAGGCAACCCAGAGCTATGGAAAGTGGCTGGCGACTTATTTGTTAAAAATATGGATTGGCCTGGCGCACAAGAAATGGCTAAACGCTTAGAAAAAACCATTGATCCTAAATTAATGGCTGATACTGACGAAGATCCTGCATTGCAAGCTGCTCAACAGCAAATTGAAGCAATGGGCAAAGAGATGGAAGGTATGCACTCTATGCTTCAAAATGTCGGTCATTCAATTGAAATGCAAGACCTAGAACGCAAAGATTTTGAAGCGCAAATCAAGTTATTTGACGCTGAAACTAAGCGTTTGGCTGCGGTTCAAGCGTCTATGTCACCTGAGCAAATTCAAGACATTGTTATGGGAACCGTGCATGGAATGATGGTAAACGGCGATCTCGTCACCGAAATGCAACGTGACACTAGCATGGATATGCAAGAAGAAGAACAAAAAGAACAGCAAATGGAACAACCACAAGGTCAACCAATGCCACCACAAGGAATGCCACAATGAAAGCCGCTGATTTTGTAGGAATTTTATTCTTAGCTCGTGATGTAACTCATTCAGTTCATTTAAACACCCGTAGTTATGCAAAACATAAAGCTTTGCAAAAATTTTACGAGAGTATTATTGATGCGGCAGACGATTTCGCTGAGGCATATCAGGGACGGCACAATTTGATTGGCCCGATTACCCTAATGTCGGCTAAAAAAACAACCAATGTAATTGAATTTCTTGAATCTCAACTTGCAGAAATTGAAAGCGCAAGATACGATGTTTGTGAAAAAACAGATACATCAATGCAACAATTGATTGATAATATTATTCAATTGTATTTATCAACCCTCTATAAGCTTCGCTTTTTAGCGTAAGGAAACATTATGGGTAATTTAGTCTTTAATGCGGCGCTTGGCGGGTCAACTACAATTAGTGGCCCAAATACAGCGTCAACCAACACTATTACAATTCCAAATACAAGTGGGGCATTAGTTGTATCAGCTACTACTTTAGATGTTTCTAAAGCCGTTGCTACAGATTCAAGCGGCGTTTTAGTAAGTGTAACTAATACAGGCACAGGTAATAACGTATTAGCTACAAGCCCTACATTAGTTACACCTAATCTTGGCACACCTTCTACATTAGTTGGCACTAATATTACTGGTATACCTAATGCAGGTTTACTTAACTCTACTATTTCTGGTATTAGTTTAGGTAGCAATTTAGCTAACTTAATTGCGGGTACTAATATTACTTTTAGTACTGGTAGCACTTACAATGGATCTACAGCAATTACTATTAATGCCGCAGGTGGTGGTGGGGGTAGTGGCACTGTAACTTCAGTTAATTTAACCGCAAGTACAGGTATTTCTGTAAGCGGTGGCCCTATTACTACTAGCGGTTCAATTACCGTAACAAATACCGCCCCAATGACTTACCCTGGCGCGGGTATTGGTAATTCCACAGGCTCTGCATGGGGTACAAGTTATACGACTAGCGGAACAGGCACCGTATTAGCTTTGGCAACTGCTGCCACTATGACAGGTGTAAAAGAAACGCAAATAGCAATTGCAGCTTCTAATATTGATTTGTCTTTAGGCAACTACTTTACCAAAACAATTAGCACAACAACAACCTTTACTGTAAGCAATACAGCCTCTAGTGGCACAGTAAATAGTTTAATTTTTGACCTAACTAATGGTGGTTCTTCTGCGGTTACTTGGTGGTCTGGTGTTAAATGGGCTAGTGGCACTGCCCCTACATTGACTGCTTCAGGGCGTGATGTACTAGGCTTCTTCACTGAAGACGGCGGCACTACTTGGAATGGCTTTGTTCTAGGAAAGGCGATGGCTTAATATGCCAGTTCGTGACCTATTAAGCGCTGCTAGTGGTGCTAGTACAACAGCCAATTACATTGAAGATGTATTTAGTACCTATTTATATACAGGTAATGGAAACCCTGGTGTATCAACGCAAACTATAAACAATGGCATAGATTTAGCTGGTAAAGGTGGAATGACTTGGGTTAAATGTCGTTCTACAGGCGCTCAAAGTAATGTGCTTTGTGATACTGTTAGAGGCGCAAACAATGTTCTTCGCAGCAATTCAACAGCTGCAAATTATGCAGCTACTTCTTTAATTAATTCGTTTAATTCAAATGGGTTTACTTTAGGGAATGATTCAGATACAGGTGGGTGGACTAATCAAGATGGATATACTTATTGCTCTTGGACATTTCGTAAACAATCTAAGTTTTTTAATGTAATTACTTATAATGGTACAGGTTCAGCACAAAACATTAATCACAACCTTGGTTCTGTGCCAGGAATGATTATTGTTAAAAGAACAGACACTACTGCTGATTGGCAAGTTTATAGCAATTCTTTAGCAAATACTGAATACCTTGTTTTAAATAGCACAGCAGCAAAAGCTACAGGAACAACTCGTTGGAATAGTACAATCCCTACATCTTCTGTTTTTACAGTTGGAACTGATGCAACTGTAAATGCTAGTGGTGGTACTTATGTAGCCTACCTATTTGCCCATAACGCTGGTGGATTTGGCACAACAGGGTCAGACAATGTGATTAGTTGTGGTAGTTTAACAACAACTAGCGGCACTGTTTCGGTTAATCTTGGATATGAAGCGCAATATGTTTTAGTAAAAATGTCTAGCGGTACTTCAGGTTGGTATGTATTTGATGTTATGCGAGGAATGAGCCAAACAAATTGTTATGATTTAAACCCAAATACTGCTACCGCCGAACATTCTTTTGGTGGTCAAGGAATTATTCCTACTGCTACAGGGTTTGATTTTTACAGCCCTAACTTTGGTGTTTCTGGTGATACTTACATCTACATGGCAATCCGTAGACCAATGAAAGTGCCTACAGATGCTACTACTGTGTTTAAACCTGTAGCTTATACTGGAAATAACAGTACAAATAATATTACAACCAATTTTCCTGTTGATTTATTCATAACAATGGCTTATTACGGAGCGGTAAATAATACTTTTGATAGATTAAGAGGCGCATCTAAATGTTTAGCTACTAGTCAAGTTTCTGCTGAAGTTACAGATACTGCACAATCAAGTTTTGCATCTAATACTGCTGTTATACTTGGGCCAGATTCAACTGGATATGTAAATTATTCTGACCCCCCTGGAAGACCGTATAGCAGTTACAATTTTTCTCGCAGACCAGGATTTTTTGATGAGGTTTGTTCACCAGATTTTATTAACGGCACTCCAGTTACGCATAATTTAGGTGTAACACCCGAATTAATATTTGTTAAAACTAGAAATTCAGGAAGTAACTGGATGGGTGCTGTAAATGATGCTGGAAATATTCGCAATCTTTCAATAAACACTACATCTGGTGGTTACTTACCAAGTTTTGTTTATTCAAGTTATTTCAATGCAACAACAATAGACCCAACGGGAATTCGTAATGGCGCTGGTGGTTCAACCAAAGGTACTGGAGTAAATGTAGTAATTTACTTATTTGCTACTTGCCCTGGAGTATCTAAAGTTGGTTCATTCACAGGCACAGGTGCTACTCAAACAATTAACTGTGGCTTTACTGGTGGCGCTAGGTTTGTAATGATTAAGCGTACAGATTCTACTGGAGATTGGTATGCTTTTAATTCTTCTGATGGATTTACAAGTAGTTCTAGTCCATACAATTTATTAAATAGTACCGCAGCACAAACTACAGGCAACAACGGCTGCTACGCTGCTTCTACAGGGTTTACTTTAACTTCAACCGCTAACGCTACTGTTAATATTAGTGGTGCTTCTTACATTTTCTTGGCGATAGCATAAGGCAAATTATGACAACATTTATTAACACTCAAACACTAGCGTACCCTGTATATCAATCACAAATACAGGCTGAGTACCCTAATACTAGCTTTCCAACTCCATTTGTAGCGCCAGCGCCTTATGAGCCTGTATTGGAGTCGCCACAACCTTCTTACAATCCCATTACTCAGGCAGTTCAACAAACCACGCCAGAGCAAACCGCTGGCCAATGGTATCAAGTATGGGTGGTTGTAGACTTAACGCCTGAACAAATTGCGTATAACGAGCAACAAAAAGCTGACCAAAACGCTGCACAAGCAAAACAAATCCTTACTAATACTGACTGGACTTCTATTGCTGATGTGGCTGACCCTGCTAAGTCAAACCCTTACCTTACAAACCAAGCTGAATTTATTGCATACAGAAGCACTATTAGAAACATTGCCGTAAACCCTACATGGGATGCAGTATTCCCAACCGCCCCTACAGAAATTTGGAGTACCTGATGGCCGTCGTTGTAAAACACTCTACTTTAGCAGACGGCACTTTTAGCGCTACTGGCGCTACTGCTTGGGATGCTAACCACACATTAAGTGGGGTTGGCACAATGGCAGAGCAAGATGCCAATAATGTCAATATTACTGGTGGTTCAATTACAGGTGTTACAGGCGTTGGTAGTGTTACAAGCGTAGCAGCTACGGGTGGAACAGGAATAAGTGTAACTGGTAGTCCAATTACCTCTAGTGGTACTTTAAACATTACCAATACGGCTCCAGATCAAACAGTCGTATTAACTGCTGGCACAGGAATATCTACTAGCGGTACATATCCTAGCTTTACCATTACTAATAGCGCACCTGACCAAACTGTAGCCATTGCAAGTGGCACAGGCATTTCTGTAACAGGAACATACCCTAGCTTTACTGTTACTAATACAAGCCCATCAAGCGGTGGTACTGTTACTAGTGTTACAGGAACAGCACCAGTAAGTGTAGCCACAGGCACTACAACACCTGTAATTAGCATGGCTGCCGCCAATACAACAACCAATGGTTATTTAACATCAACTGATTGGACTACATTTAATAACAAAGGTAGTGGTTCAGTAACTAGCGTAGCTGGTACAGGTACAGTTTCAGGCATTAGTCTTAGCGGCACAGTTACTTCTAGTGGAAACCTTACATTAGGCGGTACTTTAGATTTATCTAGCCCACCTACTATTGGTAATACTTCTCCTAATACTGGCAAATTTACCACCTTAGAATCAACTGGTACAGCTTCATTAGGTACTACTTCAACTACTTATATTCAAGCTATTGGTGATGCTTCTTACCCTGGAGTTTACGCTACTGGCGGTACAAATACCCCATTAGTCTTACAACCTTTAGGAACAGGCGCATTACAAGCACAAAAAACTACTTCATCAGCAACAGGCGGTAACGCTAGGGGTGCTAATGCGGTTGATTGGCAGACAAGTAGGGCTACTGCGGCTCAAGTGGCGGCTGGTATATCTTCTGTGATTGCTGGCGGCGCACAAAATACTGCTACATATAGTTATCAATTTGTTGGTTCAGGAATTAATAACACAATAAATGGAAGTCCCGCCGCAGCATCTGCAATCGTAGCTGGACAATCAAATACTATTTCTGGTGGTTATTCTAGTATTGTTGGTGGTCATTTAAATACTGCTTCTGGTTATTTTAATTCAATTGTTGGTGGTGAATCTAATTCTGCTACAGCATCTGCCGCAGTAACAACACAAGTTACAACTATTGCAGTAACAGCTAGTACTACACTTTATTTAACATCTACTAATGCAAACATTAAAGTAGGTCAATTAATATTAGGTACTGGTATTACTGCAATATCAAATTCTAACTCTGCAACCTACGCAACATCAACAGTAACTACTGGTACTGCTGCAGTAATGAACACTTCTACTATTAGCGGAACAACGCTAACTGTAGGTTCTTTAGCATCAGGCACAATCATTGCTGGTATGGTTCTAACTGGTACTGGTGTAACTGCTGGTACTTATATTGTTAGTGGTTCAGGTCTTTCTTGGACTGTATCTGTATCACAGACTGTAGCCTCAACAACGATTACTGGCACAGCTTATACATTCACAATCAGTCAAAATGCGACAACTGCTGCTGGTGTTACTTTATCTTTCTACACACCTCATGGAGTAATAGTCGGTGGTGGTAATAACCAAGCAACAGGCTCATATAGCTTTATCGGTGGCGGTGGTGATGCTGGTACTGCGGCTAATAGAAATGCGGCATCTGGTGATTATTCTGTTATATGTGGTGGTATAAAAAATTTATCTTCTGGAACAGGAGCTTTTATTGGTGGTGGCGGTGTAGCTTCTGCAACATTTAATGGAAACACATCTTCTGGTCAAAGTAGTTTTGTTGGCGCAGGAGTTGCTAATAACGCTTCTGGAACTTATGCAGCAATAGCTGGTGGTAGCAATAATCAAGCTAATAGTGCAGGAAGTTTTATTGGTGGGGGTTATTATGGAACAACTAGGGGCATTTCTGGTATGCAAGCTATGTCAGCTTGTAATACTCCTGTCGCCGCAAGTACTGGAATAAACCAAGCCGCATTATTAATTCTTGCTAGACAAACTACCGATGCAACTGCTACAGTATTGGCTTCAGATGTAAATACTCCTGCTGGCACAAACCAAATAATCCTACCTAATAACTCTGCTTATTATTTTAAAGTCAGAGTTATTGCTGGTGTAACTGGTGCTGGCGATACAAAGGCTTGGACACTAGAAGGTGCTATTAAGCGTGGCGCTGGTGTAGGTACAACTGCTATTGTAGGAACAGTAACAACGACAGTAGTAGCAACAGATACTGGCGCAGCAACTTGGGCAGTAACTGCCACAGCAGATACAACATTTGGTGGATTAAAGATTACAGTAACAGGACAGGCTTCTACAACAATTCGTTGGGTTGCAAAAGCCGAAACAGCAGAAATGACATACTAAAAAGGAAACAATATGGCCCTCAAACTATCAGTAGCAACTCAATTTGGCGTACCAGCAGAAGAAGCTTATGCCAAAATTACTAACTTTTACGGCACTAAAGACCAATTACAAGTTCAAGTAGCTATTTACTTTAACGAAGATGCAAAACATCAGAATTTGTCTACTGTGCGTGAAGATGCTCACTACATCGCTATGGAAGATTTAAAAGGTGATTTAATCCCAGCAATTTATGAGGTATTAAAGACTTTTAGCCAGTACGAAGGCGCCGTGGATTGCTAAAATGAGCAACTTTTTTGGTGGATATTTCTTTGCAGGCGGGTTTTTTGGTAGTATTATTCAGGCAGCAGAACAACTTTACGTAAAACTTCGGTCACTTACCGAACGAGGGAGATATTAAATGTCTATGAATTTAAAAGCGATAACCGTATGTATCGGTTATCAACAGATTACTAGTTTAAGTTCGGCTCAAAGCCTTACTGTGCCTTTGCTTGATAAAACAGGTCTTAACCAAAAGCCTACTTTTGCGTTAATTACACCTGAAACACAAGGCGTTCGTTGGCGCGATGATGGAACGGCCCCTACCGCTTCTGTAGGTATGCCTTTGGCTGCTGGCGTTACGTTACAATACGACGGCGATTTAAAAAATATTCAATTTATTGAGCAAACAGCTAGTGCTAAACTCAATATATCCTACTACGCATAAGGAATAGCTATGGATCTCTCTAATGGTTCTGGTGGCATTGACTCTAGCAAATTAATGGACTATTTCACCAAAGATTTTCTTAAAGATCTTGGTCAAATGGCTGTTTTGCGTGATGAATTGGCTAAACGTCAAGGCGCTTTATCCGCTGTTGAAGATGCCAATAAACTACGTTCAGACGCAGATGCGTATGCAAAAAGTGTAAAAGCCGAAGCAGATATTAATTTAGCTCAAGCTAAAGAAGCTAATGATGCTTCTAAAACACTAAAAAAAGCGTTAGCCGATAAAGAAGCGGATTTAAACAAACGTGAAGGTCAATATGAAAAAGACTTTGCTGCGTTTAATAAAGCTGTCGACGCACAAAAACAAGCTGTAGCTGATTCTGATGCAGCTTTAGCCAAAGCACAAATTGCTTTGCAAGCAAAACAAGATCAAATAGACGCTGACCGCATTGCTTTAGATGCCCGAATCAAGGCTTTCCAAGCTAAAGTGGCGTCTTTGGAAGTTTAATTTTTAAATCGTACTGGTGCGATACACCAGGGTTTCTTAAGGAAACATCGAAATGGACGAAAGTCAAGAAGTAGTACCAGCGGAAGTATCCGCGCCAGAGCAGGTGGCAACGGCTGCACCTGAAACTGAAGAAGTAGCGCCGGAAGCAGTAGAACCAGCAGCGGAAGCACCCAAGACCTTCTCACAAGAAGAATTGGACGCAGCTATTGGTAAACGACTTGCTAGAGAACAACGTAAGTGGGAAAGAGAACAGGCAGCTAAGGCTCAAGAAACACAAGCCCGAAAGATCCCTGCTGAAATCCCGCCAATTGAGCAGTTTAATTCGCCTGACGAATATGCCGATGTATTGGCAGAACGTAAGGCAGAAGAATTGCTTGCTAGGCGTGAACAAGCTAGGATGCAGTCTGAGATCATTGAGGCGTACCACGATCGTGAAGAAGAAGCACGGACTAAGTATGACGATTTTGAACAAGTCGCATATAACTCCAAGCTACCAATCACGGACGCTATGGCTCAAACGATTCAAGCTTCAGAAGTTGGCCCCGATATGGCTTATTACCTAGGGTCTAATCCAAAAGAAGCCGAACGTATTTCTCGTTTATCGCCACTCCAGCAAGCCAAAGAATTAGGGAAAATTGAAGCTAAATTAGCTGATAGCCCCGTTGTAAAAAAGACTTCAAGCGCCCCAGCACCAATTGCTCCGGTTACGGCGAGATCCACTGGATCTCCAGCAACAGACACGACTGACCCTCGCTCTATCAAGAGTATGAGTACATCAGAGTGGATTGAAGCTGAACGCCAACGCCAGATCAAGAAGTGGGAAGCGCAGAGAAACCGCTAACTATTTTTTAATTAGGACTTTATTATGTCAAATTCGATTTTAACCATCGACATGATTACAAGAAAAGCTCTCGAAATTCTCGAGAACAACCTTGTACTCACACGTAACGTAAACCGCCAGTATGACGATTCTTTCGCTGTTGAAGGCGCAAAAATCGGTTCTACTCTCCGTATCCGCTTACCAGACCGCGCTTTGGTAACTGACGGTGCCGCCTTGCAAGTTCAAGACGACAACGAACAGTACACAACTTTGACTGTAGCGTCACAAAAACACATTGGTGTTAACTTCACCTCTGCTGAATTGACAATGCAGTTAGATGACTTTGCAGAGCGTGTTTTGAAACCACGTATCTCTCAGTTGGCTTCTTCTATTGATGCTGACGTAGCAAACAGCTACAAAGCAGTTTATAGCTCAGTTGGTACACCTGGCACAACTCCTTCTACTTCTTTGGTGCTGTTACAAGCTCAACAGAAGTTGAACGAAAACGCTGCTGTTATGTCCCCACGTTACGCTACTGTTAACCCAGCAGCTAACGCAGGTTTGGTTGAAGGTATGAAAGGTCTGTTTAATCCTACAGACACAATCAGCCGTCAATTCAAGAATGGCATGATGGGTATGGGTGTATTGGGCTTTGAAGAAATTAACATGAGCCAATCTATCAAGCAACATACAACTGGCGCTTGGGGTACAACTATCACTGTAACTTCAACTGTTGCTACTGAAGGTCAAGCTACTTTAGGTATTAGCTTTACTGGTTCTAGCAAGACTTGGAACGTAGGTGATGTATTCACAATCGCTAACGTATACGCTGTTAACCCACAAACCCGTGAGTCTACTGGTAGCTTGCAACAGTTCACTGTAACTGCTGCTGCAACTGGTTCATCCACAGCTACTTTGTCTATCAGCCCAGCTATCTATACATCTGCTAACGCATTGGCAACTGTGGATTCATTCCCACAAGCTTCTGCTGTAGTAACAATGTTAGGTTCAGCTTCTAGCCAGTACGCTCAAAACTTGGTTTACCACAAAGATGCGATCACTTTTGCGACCGCTGACTTGTTGTTGCCACAAGGTGTAGACATGGCTTCCCGCCAAGTTCATAACGGTATTTCTATGCGTGTTGTACGTCAGTATGACATCAATAACGACCGTTTACCTTGCCGTATTGACGTTCTGTATGGCTTTAGCACAATTCGCCCAGCAATGGCTTGCCGTATCTGGGGTTAAACCTAAATGCTCCCGCGCAAGCGGGGGCTTTTTAAATCAATTTTTTAAGGAATTAATATCATGGCACTTCCAAATGGCGCAGGTGGTTATCAGTTAGGCGACGGTAACTTAACCGAAGTAGTATTAGGAGTTCAATCAGCACCAATAGCTAAAGCAGCCGCAGCAACTTTAACTGCTGCTGAATTAGCAAACGGCATTATTAACTATAATGGTACAGCTTCAAACTTGACAGTTCCTTTGGGTACTGACTTGGATGCAGCTTTTACTAGCATGAAAGTAAATAGCTCGTTTGACTTTTTTATTATCAATATTGGTGGCACAAACGCCGCTACTGTAACAGCTAATACAGGTTGTACATTAGTTGGTGTAGCAGCCGTTTCAGCAAACACAGCTTGCCAATGGCGCGTTCGTAAGACCGCTGACGCAACCTATGTTTTCTACCGCATTGCTGGTTAATGTAATATCCCGCCCTTCGGGGCGGGTTTCTTTTTAAGGAAAAATTATGCCTAATACACAAGCAATCGGTGTTGCATATAGCGATCCCGAATTTACTACTTGTTACGCAAGTCAAGAAATTGGCTATTCAACGGCTGCTCAGGGCACTGTGACACAAGCAACAGATAAGTCTACAGGGGTAACTCTAAACAAATCTGCTGGTCGTATCACAATGAACAACGCTGCTTTGGCTGGTGGTGCTGTAGTATCTTTTGTACTAACCAATAACTTGATTTCCACCAATGACACGATCATTGTGTGCGTATCTAGTAATACTACTGGCAGCGCTGCTGGTGCTTACACTACTTATGTTTCTTATTTGTCTGCTGGTACTGCTTTAATTTCATTACGTAATTTAAGTGCAACTTCATATTCTGAAGCTGTCATTATTAATTACACTATTATTCACGGCGCATCGTAATAAATAGGGGGCTTGTCCCCCTATCTAACTAAAGAAATCATGCCTATAATCTATTTAAAACACCCTGACCACGGCACTAAAGTTGCTACAATGGAAGCCGAAGCAGAACATGACGAAGCACAAGGGTGGAAACGCTACGAATTGGACACGCAACTAGAAGTCGTAGAAGAAGCTGTAGAAGAAATAATTGCGGATCCTGTTAATACATTGGATGTAAAAAGACGTCGTAAAACCGCAGAGTAAGGAGTTGTTATGGCCACTACAGCCGCCGATCAAATAAATGGAGCATTACGCTTAATCGGGATGCTTGCCGAGGCTGAAACGCCTTCTGCGGCTACTGCTCAAGATGCTCTTAACGCTATGAATCAAATGATTGATTCGTGGAATACTGAACGTCTATCTATATTTTCTACCCAAGATCAAGTATTTACTTGGACACCTAATCAAATTCATAGAACACTAGGCCCAACAGGTACTTTTGTAGGTAATCGTCCTATTTTATTAGATGATTCTACGTACTTTAAAGATCCTACCAATGGCATTTCTTTTGGTATTAAGATTATTAATCAACAACAATACGATGGTATTGCGGTTAAAACAGTGACTTCCACTTATCCACAAGTAATGTGGATTAATATGGATTACCCTAATATTGATATGTATGTTTACCCAGTGCCTACAAAAGCATTGGAATGGCATTTTATTTCAGTTACTGAATTAGATCAGCCAGCTAACCTTGCTACTAATTTATCGTTTCCTCCAGGCTATTTAAGGGCGTTTAAATACAATTTGGCTTGTGAAATAGCTAATGAGTTTGGCGTAGAACCACCGCCTAATGTGGCTCGTATTGCAATGACTTCTAAGCGCAATCTTAAAAGAATTAATAATCCTGACGACATTATGTCCCTGCCGTACAGCATTGTGGCTACACGTCAGCGTTTTAATATTTTTGCTGGTAACTATTAATGCAAACGCCGATTTTAGGCCAAGCGTATGTAGCCCGTAGCGTTAACGCTGCGGATAATCGCATGGTTAATTTGTTTCCTGAAGTCGTACCCGAAGGCGGTCAAACAAGAGGTTTTCTTAATAGAGCGCCTGGGCTTCGTCTTTTAGCTACTATTGGCACAGGCCCTATTCGTGGGCTTTGGACACATTCTACTGGCGGTACAGACGCGTATGTTGTATCTGGCAGTGGGTTCTATAAAATTCAGCAAGACTACACCGCTACGTTTTTAGGCAATGTTAGCGGCAGTGGGCCAGTATCTATTGCAGATAGCGGTATTCAGATATTCATTGCTGCCAACCCTAATGCTTATGTTTATACTGAGTCTACTAATACCTTTGTACAAGTTACAGATGCAGACTTTGCAGGCGCTGCAACCGTTTGTTACATTGATGGTTATTTTGCTTTTAATCAGCCTAATAGCCAGATTATTTGGGTAACTGACGTTCTTGATGGCACTTCAATCAATCCTTTGGCTTTTGGCGCGGCTGAAAGCTCTCCCGACCAAGTTGTTGCCGTTGTATCAAATAACCGTGAAGTTTGGGTATTTGGGCAAGGTACTACTGAGGTTTGGTATGACGCTGCCACTACACCATTCCCATTAGCACCAATTCAAGGGGCGTATAACGAAATTGGTTGTTTGGCACCTTTTTCTATTGCTAAACTTGATAACAGCATATTTTGGCTAGGGGCTGATCCACGTGGCTATGGTATCGTCTATCGTAATCAAGGCTATACAGGCAAACGTATATCTACCCATGCCATAGAATACGCTATTCAGCAATATGGCGATATTTCTGACGCGCAAGCCTACACTTATCAACAAGAAGGCCATGCGTTCTATGTTTTAAACTTTCCTACCGCTAACGCTACTTGGGTTTATGATGTAGCTACAAATGCTTGGCACGAACGTGCAAGCTGGAATAACGGCGTTTTTAACCGCAATCGTGGTCAATGCCAAATGAGTTTTAATAGCGAAGTTATTGTTGGCGATTATGAAAATGGCAATATCTATGCTTTAGACTTAGATGTTTATTCTGACAATGGTCAGCCCCAAAAATGGTTACGCTCTTGGCGCCCATTACCTGAAGGTCAAAATAATCTTAAGCGTACCGCGCAACATACTTTACAGTTAGATGCCGAAACAGGCGTAGGCATCAATAGCCAAGTTGACATTAATCCGCGCATAGACCTTATTATTGGGCCTAGCGAATCTTTTGTTATTGGGCCATCCGAAACGATTACGTTATATGTTGATACTATTAATAACAACACCGTTGGCGCTAACCCTGAAGTAATGCTGCGCTGGTCTGATGACGGCGGTCATACTTGGTCAAATGAACATTGGGCTAGGATGGGGCGTATTGGAGAGTTTAGTACCCGCACGTTTTGGCGTCGCCTTGGTATGACAACTAAATTGCGCGATAGAGTATATGAAATATCAGGTACAGATCCAGTAAAAGTAACTATTGTAGGCGCTGAATTAGCCCTTACTGGCACAAATGGCTGATATTACGCTTCTCCCATCGGCAAAAGTTCCCCTCGTTTATGAGGGAGAACTAACAATGACAACCGAATGGTACCGCTTTTTTTGGAATGTATATGGTTTTACGGGTTCAGGTACAATCCCCGTTAATAAAGGCGGTACTGGATTAGCTACTATTGATAACCATGAAATTATCATTGGAAACACAAGTAATGTTTTTGAGCCTGCTTTATTAAGAGGTTATGGCGTTACCATAAGCTATGACCCAGGCTTTGTAAATCTCACCGTTACCGCTACTAGCTCTTATCAAATTGCTACACAAGGGCAAACTGTATTTACAGGGCTTAGTTACATTGTGGGTGACAGTAGGCTAAAAGTATTTGTTAACGGTAGCAAACAAATAGTAACTGTAAACTATACCGAAACTAATAACACTAGCATTACTTTTTTAAGTGGATTAAATGCTGGCGATTATGTAGAATTTGTGCAATAACTATATAGGATTAAAAAATGACTACGCTAATTCCAAAATATGACCAAGGCTCAACCGGTGCGGTTAACCGTCCTATTAACCTAAAGCTTGGTGAATTTATCTCAGTTAAAGATTTCGGCGCTGTCGGCGACGGAACTACTAACGATGCGGCTGCTTTTACGGCGGCTTTTGCGGCAATTGTAGCTACAGGTAAAAAAGGCGTAGTATACGTTCCGGCTGGCACTTATAAAATTAATTCTTCTTTAAGTGTTGATATTTCTTTTATATCTATTTGGGGTGAAAGCGCAACGCTTAATTTTTCATCTTTAACTAGCGGCGCAGCGTTAGTTATTAATTCAACTGTATCACCCCCTTACGCTAACGCAATTACTTCTATTTCTGGGCTTCAACTAATTGGTAATTCAACAGCGGGGAGTGTCAAAGGTATTCAATACACATCTTCTACTGGCGTAGCTCACTTTTCTGTAGATAATTGTTCTATTAATAACTTTGGCGTTGGCGAATCATTTGAATCCAATAGCTACTTAATTAGCCATAAAAACACAGATGTTTGGGCGTGTACAGTAGGTGTGCAAAATTTAACTGGTTTTACAAATAACGGCGAAAATATTTCCTACGTAGGTTGCACCATATTTAATAACGGCACTAACGTCATTCAAAATAACGGTTCTGGCGACATTAATTTTACAAATTGCTCTCTTGACTATCCTACCACAGCCCATATTAGTATTTCGGCTGGTCAGCTACACTTTGTAAATTGTCATATTGAAGGTGGTTCTGTACCTTTATTTTCTAACAATGTTGTAAATTCAATTACAAGTTTTACAAATTGCTTATTAATACAGCAAACATCTTCAGGTAGTACGCCGTATGTAACTATAAACGGTAACGTAGATTTTATTAGTGGTCGAATAGTTCCTAATAATTCAACTTCACCTGCAATTACAGCTAATAGCGGGTCTTCACTTTCGTTTTTAGCCGATCAAGCGCAATATAGTGGGTCGCAATTGTTTAACTTAGTAAGTGGTTGTTTTTACACTATTATTACCGATTTCCCTGTCAGTATTAACGGTGTATATGGCACTATTTTTACAAGCGATAACGTCCGCGCTGCGGGGGCTTACGCGACTACTATTAGTGGCAATAATATAATTGCCAACGCTGCTACTGGGGGTAGTGGAGGATTTGCGGTTTATGCTAAAGGCGCGCTTAGTCAAAGTGCTGGTTATTTTGAAACTAATGCCTCAATTGGAACTGGAATAGCTGTTGACGCGCTTGGTTCAAGTATATACGCTATGCAATTTTTATACCATACAAGTGCCACCGTTGGTAGCGTTACGGTAAATTCTACTAGTACTTCATATAACACTTCATCAGACCGCAGACTTAAGACAAATATAGAACCTGTAACTACTTCGGGTGAACTTATAGATGCTTTGTTGCCAAGATCATTTACTTGGAGATCAACAGGCGAAACCGATTTAGGTTTTATTGCTGATGAATTACAAACAATTATTCCTAACGCTGTAACAGGCGAACCTAATGCGGTAGATGCCGAAGGTAAGCCTATCTATCAACAAATTGATTCATCTCAACCCGAAATGATTGCGCTATTGGTTGCTGAAGTTCAAAACTTGCGTAAACGTGTAGCTGCGTTAGAAGCTAAGGAGGCTTAATATGGTCGTTAGTCTATCTCCACTTGGCGGCGCTGGTTGGCAATTTTTTGATAATAACGGCGTACCTTTAGCAGGTGGGTTGTTGTATACATACGCAGCGGGAACTACAACGCCTGCGGTGACGTATACTTCTGCAACGGGTGTTACCGCCAATACAAATCCTATAGTATTAGATGCGGCGGGCAGACCATCAAATGAAATTTGGCTATCGCCCGTAAGTTTTAAATTTGTACTTAAAGATTCTACTAACGTACAAATTTGGTCTATGGATAACCTTTCAGGTTTACCTTCAGCCGGGACGCAATCATATCAAACAGCGACGCAAGGTCAAACCGTATTTTCTGGACTTACTTATACGGTTGGCAATAACAGTTTAAAAGTGTTTGTAAATGGTAGCAAACAAGTTGTAACGCTTAACTATACAGAAACTAGCGCTAATTCAATTACCTTCTTAACAGGCTTGAATGTAGGCGATATTGTGGAGTTTTTACAATAATATGGAGTTAACAGTTGTTTCTTCTACGCAAGTTGCGGTGCCATTAAAAGCACAAGTACAAGCATTACAAAATGTTATGCTAGAAATGCCACAAGTAGCCGTTATAACCGAACATACTTTTAAACCCGGTATTTATGAGCGCAAAATGATTGTGCCACCTTGGACTTTAATTACGGGTGCCGAACACAAAACGCCATACAAAGTTAGGCTTGAAAAAGGTACAATTGCAGTAACTATGGATATTGAAGTCAAAGTATTGACAGGGCCGTGTGAATTTGATGCGCCAGCAGGAATCCAACGGGCAGGGCAAGTATTTGAAGATGAAGTTGTTTGGGTTGATGTATACGAAAATCTGGATGATTGCACCGATGTTGCCCTTGTAGAAGAACGTCTTTATGTAATACCAAAATGCGGTTTGTTATCAAATAGAATTGATTTACAGCTTAAAAACAAGCAAAATAAGGTCAATATTATTGGTCTTGAAGAACAAAGGACTTAATCATGGCAGCCATAATTAGCGCCGTAGTAAATCTAGGAAGCTCTTTAATTGGCGCAAAAGCGTCTAAAGACGCGGCCAATACTCAAGCCAACGCCGCAAATAACGCAACGGCGGCACAAACGGCGGCTTTAGAACGTCAAATTGAAATTAGCGAACCTTGGCGTAAAGCAGGTACGACCGCTGTAAATCAATTATCCGCTATGACTCAACCGGGCGGTGCGGCTACACAAAATTTTAGCTATGGCCCTTTTGATTATCAAGCTGATCCTGGCTATGCTTTTAGACTTAAAGAAGGCATGAACGCCATGAACGCTACGGCGGCGGCAAGAGGTGGTCTAATTTCTGGTAATGCCCTTAAAGCAGGACAAACCTATGGTCAAGAAATGGGCTCGCAAGAGTATCAAAATTCGTTTAATCGATATTTGCAAAATTATAGCAATGCTCAAAATACGTTTCAGTTAAACCGCAATAATTTACTTGGGCCGCTACAATTTCTTAGTACGCAAGGTCAAGGCGCTGCTGCTGGACAAGCCGCTAACATAGGTAACACCGCTGCATCTAATGCAGCGCTATCTATTGGCGCCGCTAATGCTACCGCCGCAGGTCAAGTAGGTTCAGCCAATGCTTTTACAAGTGGTATTGGCAATGCATTAGGTCAATATCAAATGAACAGTATGATGAACCGTTATATGGGTGGTGGCAACACTTCTGCGTACACTAGCAATGCTGGGTATGGGCTAAATGCGGCGGATAATTATTTAACGCGTCAATCTAATCAAGCAAGCCCTGATTTTACTGGCCCAGTATATTAAGGAATAAATATGCCAATTGATCCAAGTATCCCCTTAAATGTACAACCGCTTAAAGTAGAGTCGCCAGTTAACCAATTGGCGATGATGGGTGAAACCATGAAACTTGGTGAGTTAGGACGCGGTATTGCAGAGCAAAACAAGCTAAATGAGTACCTTCAAAGCGGTGCTGATTTATTTTCGGCTGAAGGTCGTCGTGGGCTAATAAATTTTGGTAAAACGGGTTTAGGTTACGCTAAAGCGTTAAATGAACAAGATTTATCTGCGGCGAATCTTAAAAAGACAAATGCTGAAGTTACATTAAAAGACATGGAAATAGCGCGTGAAGGCTATAAAAATTTGTTATTTAACCCTTCACCTACTAATTTCGCCGCACATTTAGAAGACGCGGTTAAAAGTGGCAAAATGGCGCCAGATCAAGCACAACAGGAATTTAAACTTATATCTTCTTTAAATGAAGCACAACGTTTAGATTATGTTAAATCCCGCGCTCTTAAAGCTGAAAATTATTTTTCTCAACAAGAACAATTACGTCATAACCGCACAACTGAAGGTATTGCTGGCGGCCATTTACAAATTGCTAGAGAAAACCAAAGCCGCGGTACAATCCCTGCTGGCTATCGTATGTCGCCTGATGGTAAAACTTTAGAAGCTATTCCCGGTGGCCCAACTACTACGCCTTTAGCGCCTAAAGAAGTTCAAGCCCGTGAAGCTAAATATCCATTGGCTACTCAAGCTGTTAAAACTGTTGAAGCTAAGTCTGACAAATTAATTGCTGATATTGAAACACTTAAAAATCATCCTGGTTTAGATAGTATTACTGGCACTGTTTATGGTCGTACACCTTCTGTTACCGCTGAAGGTCGTCAAGCACAAGCTTTGTACGACAGTATTGTTGCTCGTGGGGGGTTCCAAGAACTTGCGGCTATGCGCGCCGCATCTCCAACAGGCGGCGCTTTAGGAAACGTATCAAACCAAGAAGGTCAACAACTTAAAGACGCTTTTGGTACGCTTAATCGTACGCAAGACGCTAGTAGTTTACGTACACAACTTGGACGCGTTGCAGATGATGTTCGTGGGGCTAAACAACGTGTTCGTGAAGCATACGATATGACTTATGATTACAAAGCTAACGCGCCCACAAGTGGTAGCAATAGTAGTAATGGGAAAGCTGATCCTCTAGGAATTAGATAATGGCAACAATTGCTGAAATTCGAGCGCAGTATCCGCAATACGCCGATATGCCCGATGCGGCGTTGGCTGATGCATTGCATAAAAAATTCTATGCTGACATTCCTAAAGCCGATTTTGATGTCAAAATTGGTTTAAAACCAATTGACAATAGACCTGCTTGGGGTCAAGAAAACCCCAAGCTTTATGAAGTAGCGCAAACAGCCCGTAAATACCTTGGCCCAACTGTTGAAGCGGCGGCTAGTGTTGGGGGCGGCGTATTAGGCGCTCCTGCTGGCCCACCTGGTGTTGTTGGTGGCGCGGCGCTTGGATATGGTATTGGTAAAGAAATTACTAATTTAGCTGACATTGCATTAGGTAATGTAAAACAACAAACGCCTGCGGCTGATGTTAGCCGCGCAGCTAAAAATGTTTTAGAAGGCGCCACAATGGAAGTTGGCGGTCAAGTTGCCGCGCCAATTATTGCTAAAGCTGTTGGTAAAGTAGTTGACATTGCTCAGATGCCGTTGCAAAAAGCCGCTAAAATAACTAGAGATGCGTTTGGCTCAGATATTGAGTTAGCTGTAAATGCTTTGCGTAATGCTAAACCAGGTATGAGCGTATCTCAAACGCTTGCAGATGCGGGCATTGTTAACCCTACTGCTCAAGCTTTAATTCAAAAAAGTTTAGCGCGTGACCCATCGTTTGTTGTAAAGCTTAATAAATTACAACAAAAAGAAGGCGAAAACGCTTTAGCTACTTTGGTAGGTGGCACAACACAAACTGAAGCTAAAGCAGCCCAAGAAAGCGCTAAAAATGCCCTTAATACAACTCTTGAGCCTATTAAGCGTAATGAACTTGCCGCAGCTAACATAGCAGGCACAACAGGCAAACAATTGCAAACCGAAGCAAATCGTATGGCTATGGCTGCGGCTAATAAAGTTGACGATGTACGTCGCTTTGAAGCCGCTATCCCCCGTGCTAAAGCAATGGCTAAGGCTAAAGTTGCTGAAACAGGTCTATCTGGTACAGGTGTCTATAACTATCCTGCTGAATTGGCGATCAAAGCTGATGAAGTAGCAAGTCAAGCAGCTAATGCTTCTTTACGTTTTGGTGAAGCAGCGCAATTTAAACAAGCCGCCGTTGATAGTTTAACCGCGCATGGTCTAAAACCATTAGAACCTGCACCTATTATTGGTAATATTGCCAAAATTAGTAAAAACCCTGAATTTGCGGGCAATAAAGATATTGCCGTATCGCTTGGTCGTGTTGCTGACGACATTAAAGCATGGACTAAAGATGGCGGTGTAATTGATGCATTTGCACTTGATTCTATTCGTAAAAATTCTGTTAATGCCGCTATTCGTGATCTATATCCTACTGCTGACGCTAAAACTCAAAAACAATTGGCAGCAGGTGTATTGTCTAAAATTAAACCTTTAATTGTTAACGCCATTGAATCTTCTGGCGGTACAGGTTATGGCAAATATCTTGAAGATTACGCCATTGGTGCTAACAAAATTGCTCAACAAAAGTTAAGCGCTGAAGCTTTGGATTTATACAAAAATAATCCTAAAGGTTTTATTAAGCTTGTTGAAGGCGAATCCCCCGATGTAGTTGAAAAAATATTTGGCCCAGGCAATTACGATATTGCTAAGCAAATGGCTGACGATCTAATGAAGCCAAACGCTCAAACGCAAATGGGCGTGTTAAAAGAAACCGCGCGGGTTCCTAAAGCCACAATGGAAGCTGAAGCACAAGCTTCACAAGGCCAAGATGCGTTGCGTGATTTATTTATGTCCCATCTCAATAAGTTTCGTTTGCCTTCATATTTAAGCGCTACGTTCTCTACGGCCAACAAAGGTATTCAAATTCTTGAAAGCGCGTTAGGTCAAAAGACTATGAAAACGTTAACTGAAGGTTTTAAATCAGGTAAAGGTACTGAAGAATTGCTTTCAACTTTACCCGCTGAACAACGATATAAAGTAATTGAATTATTATCTCAAACAACGGCTAAAGGCGTTCCGATTTATATGAATCAAAATCGTCTTACTTCACCCGAACAACCTAACCAAAACGCGCTTGCGAGGTAAATCATGGATTGGCAATACTTATTTAATCTTGTTGGCGGTGCTGGGATGCTTGGGGTAGGTTGGTGGTGCCGTCAGATATGGGATTCGGTTCAACAGTTAAAAAGAGACGTTCAAAAGATTGAAGTAGCATTACCAACAGATTACGTTCGCAAAATAGATTTAGAAGCGCGTTTTGATAAGCTTGAGTTTACTTTGCAACGTATTTTGGACAAATTAGATCAAAAGGCAGATAAAGAATAATGGATCCATTAACCATACTTGCTGCCCTTGGGCCACTTGCAGTTGACTTAGGGAAATCCCTAATATCTCGTTTTATTGCGCCAGATCAATTTAAGCCTTCTACCATTGAACAATATGTTGCAATGAAGCAAGTTGATTTAGACTTCTTTAAGACTATGAATGAGGCAGGTGGTAGTAACCCCTCATACCCTTGGGTTGAAGCCGTTGTACGTCTTATGCGCCCCGCTGTTGGGCTTATTGTGCTAAGTACATGGGCGTATATGGAGCTTAGTAATCAATCTAGCGCGGCGGTATCAAATTTTGCTTCGGCTGTTGGATTTTATTTATTTGGCGACCGCACTTTGTTTTATGCAAATAAAACTAAATGAGTCCGAATTTAAAAGCTTTTCTTGATATGATTGCGGTGTCTGAAGGCACCGCTGGAAAGGGCGACGATGGTTATAATGTCATTGTTGGCGGCAATTTATTTGAAAGCTATGCTGACCATCCAAGAAAGCTGGTATGGCTTCGTCCCGGCCTTGCGTCCACAGCGGCGGGTAGATACCAACTCTTAAGCCGTTATTACGACGCCTATAAGAAACAACTAAACCTACCCAACTTTAGCCCTATATCTCAAGATTTAATTGCTATACAGCAAATTAAAGAACGTGGCGCATTGCAAGATATTGAAAAAGGCTATATTAGCGTAGCAATTAATAAAGTTAAAAACATTTGGGCGTCGCTTCCTGGCGCTGGTTATGGCCAACATGAAAACAAATTGGATAAATTAATTACAGCTTATAAAGACGCAGGTGGTACAGTAGCGTAATCAAGTTGTCATAATTGCCTGATTTAATTGGCAAAATTCTATTAGGCGTATATGCAAATATCTAAAAAAGAAGATAAAAAGTTTATAGCGTGTTGGAAAAGATTAGGATCGCCTACTTTAGTAGCAAAAGAATTAGGTATGAATCCTAGAAGCGCTTTAAACAGGCGGGCTAGCCTAGAAATAAGATACGACATAAAATTACCTACACATAATTCTCAACGCGATGAGAAAAAAGAAAAACCAAAGAAAATAGATCTTGCAGCACACAATGTGCGTAGAGGCATTGATATAGAAAAAGTAAAGCGCGTCATAGTGTTTTCAGACGCGCATTTTACCGATACACCCACCACGGCGTTTAAAGCTCTTTTAAAGCTGATTAAAGAGTTTAAGCCCCAAGTGGTCATCTGCAACGGGGACGCATTTGATGGGCAGATTTTAAGCCGTTTCCCGTCGATTAATTACGATCAAAAGCCCACAGTCCTTGAAGAATTAAACGCTTGTCGTTGGCATCTAGATGAGATTGAAAAAGTCAAACCAGCAGGGTGTAGGCTTGTGTGGTGTCTTGGAAATCACGACATGCGCTACGAGGCTTGTCTTGTAAATAAAGTGCCTGAATACAGTGGTGTAGATGGCTTTAGCCTTAAATATCATTTTCCTAATTGGGAAACCTGTTGGAGCTTTTGGATTGGCGAAGAAACCATAGTTAAGCATCGTCATAAAGGTGGGCGAACGGCGGGCTACAGCAATTTGCTATCCGCAGGTAATACCAACATCATTACTGGGCATACGCACGTTCTCGTTTGCCAGCCGATTTCAAATTATCAAGGAACCTATTGGGGGGTTCAGACCGGCTGTTTGGCTGATCCAATGTCACCTACCTTTGAATACTGCGAAGATGGCCCAAAAGATTGGCGTTCAGGGTTTGTAATGTTGTCCTTTGATCAGGGCAGGATGCTAATGCCAGAGATGATTATGGTTACAGATGAAGAAAATGGCGAATATGAATTTCGTGGCGCCATACATCAAGTATGAAATTGACACCAGAGGTTGTTAAAAACCTATACGCCTCTTTGTATTGCTGTTATCCATTTACAAAATGGAAAATGCCATTGCCTGAGGAAATTGAATTTGTAGTCACATCTGACCCTGAAACGATGGGTACTTATTTATACGATACTGGCGAAGATTATGAGCATACCATCACTATTTCATCTGCGCGTTGCGGCCATTATTACACTGTTATAACAACATTAGCGCATGAAATGGTACACATGAGTTTTCACCGACAAGAAGGCGCTAAATGGACACAACATGGCAAACCTTTTAGAACCCGTTGCTTAATGGTGGCAAATGAACTTGGCCTAGATGGGCTAGAATTATAACAGGGCGTTAAGCCGACATTGTAGGATGCAGTAATTGGGTACTTTTTCGGTTTTCTCGCCCATTGTTAGCAACTGCCAAATACAGCCCTGCCACTTCTATGTGTACATTTGTTGACAAAAAGCATACATATCAGCAGAGTTGTAGACATTTTTGTAAAGTTTTGATGGCTAATTGTAAAGTTGTTGACTTATTAATGAGTCCTTAAATAGCTTAAAGCCTTATTAATGAGTCATTTAACATACTTTTGTTACAATTAACATTGAGAGTGTTATAACTTTTTCTGACAAAATATCCCGTTCGGGAATATTTTCCTACTTTTGCACATTTTTTAATCAAAATTGCCCGTTCGGGAAACTTTTTCTTTCGATGCCTACGCATTGTTTATGTTGTATGTGCTATATGTGTTTTGCTTTTTCAATGCCTACGCATCGTTTTTCCCTGTAAATTTAATTACTTTGTTTTTACAGGGAAATTTACTTGGTTATTGTCAGCTTACCTATTTTAAAAACGCTTGTAAGTGCATGAAATTTCAATAAAAAGTCATGCAAACATAGGACATTGTTGTCCGAAATTTGTATATTTATTTTGTAGCCATCAAATACAGGCCCGCGTTTCCAAAAGCGTATCCTGCGTAGCAAATTGCCATGCCAATGTTACCTTTATAGCATTGCTCCGCAGAAATATACGCGTATATCAGCCCTGTGACAATAATGAGCCAGCTACTCATTTGGCTCTATGTACTTCTCAAGACGTGCAATGCGTTGCATATCAAAGCTACATAGCGTAGAGTAATACTCAGCATGAGTCTTGTTTTCTAAATAGCTGCGTTTGGCACTTTCTAGCTCTTTAGTCGCTAAAGTTTTTGCGGCTGGGGGATTGACTAAGAGTATCCATAATCTTTTTAAAGCGTTCATTTTCATTCCTTTTCGTGGTGCAGTCTTGACAAAACCATTTGTAAGTCAGACCGCCTGGGTTATTTACTACGCTGCCAGTTACATTATTTTTGCGTTGTTGGCAGTTATTGCAAGTTCTTAAAGTCATCTTCCAAATATCGAATCATAAATAGGTGTCATAGATGATGGATTATGGATGGGCGCTACAGGCGCCATTACCGTACCTAAGCTTTGTCCTTGTGAGCCATAGACATAAGTTGTATTGCTGTACTGCGACGCAGTACCAGCAGACTGACCTTGTGGGCCATAAAAGTATTGCGTATTGCCTGATTGATACACTGTCCCTAAGCTTTGTCCTTGAGCGCCATAAAGATAAGTTGTTTGAGCATTACAGCCTGTAATAGTAAAAAAATACCCAACAATTAAACCAGCTATAAAAATAAAAATAGTTTTCATTTCAATCTCCTTGCAATCTCTCGCTCAATGTACCATTTTGCCTTGCGTAAATCTTCAATGGCGTCATGCTTCTCATCAGCCCGCCAAATGTACTTAACAGCGTTGCCAAGGCAAAAACTCATGTGTTCGGTTATCTGGATACATTCAATCCCACTCGGATGGCTACAGTAGTGTTTTGGATGGTTTACAACGTCATGTTCGCTCATGGATTCTTTGCCTCTTTTAACAATTCAATACGCTCACGGGATACTCTTAAGACGTTATAGCGTTGATGTAAGCGTTGCAATACAGACGCCCGTTTATCACCAAAGCGTTCTGTTTCTAACATATTCCAAACATCGGCTTCGTTCATGTTACAAAGAATATCATTTAGCTGACGCCAACTTAGTTTGCTCATGTTCAATTCTCCTTTCCAATTCAGTAATAATTTTCCCTAACTTAATTACCGCACGTTCAGCAGCGTTATAAGTTCGGTGCCGAATAATGCTTTCAGCTTTAGCGGCTTTTAGTTTTGCTTTTAGAAGCTGCAATCTTTTCATTTATAACTTTCTCTTGTTGTACGATAACTTGTACAAGTTCTCTAAGTGTCCAAGCAATATTGGTTTGCGGCGCGTATTCGTCAATATCATTGGCTAGTTTTAATGCTTCTTCAATTAATTTCATTTCAATTCCTCAATTGCTATGTCAGAAATTGCCCGTTTGTCCTTCAGGGCGTCCCAAATCCTTTGGTCAATCGTTTTATTGGTTAACAAAAGGTAAACCCATACATCGTGTTTTTGACCGCTACGATGCAAGCGTCCTACTGTTTGTTCGTACAACTCAAGGCTCCAAGGCAAAGATACAAAAACCATTTTGCTACCACCATGCTGAAGGTTTAATCCATGCCCGGCTGATTTAGGATGAATCAATAACAATTCAATCTTGCCATCGTTCCAACGTTCGATAGCTCTAGGATCATTGATTGTCTGTGCGTTAGGATACCGACGCTTTAATTCAGCTAATTCTTCAATGTAGTTGTAAACAATAATGGTGTTGGCGCGTTGATTCTCTTGTAACAATTCATCTAATAGATCAAACTTGTGGTGTGAAAACCACAACGGTGTTTGCGTTACATTCATACGCCCTGGCGTATCAGATGGCGTAGTTTCGGTTTGATAGATAAAGCCGGACGCCATTTGTTGTAGTTTTCCAGTTACAACGGCTGCGCTAATTGCCGTAATCTCTGTGTCCTTAAACTCTACAACGTAGTCTTTCTTCATTTTTTCGTATGGGGCGCGATCTGTAAGATCGCAACTTAACTCAACAACATGGCATGGCGGCAACGTATTAGCGTATTCACCTGCTTCTAAAACAAACGTAGCTGGCTTAATTTTTTCCATGACTTTTCCTAATGAACCTACTCGAGGCTCCCATTCGCCAAAGTCTTTATTGACCAAGACAAAATACTGCTGCATAAACGCGCCTTTGGCACGTCCTAATAAGTTTTGGTCAACAATCTTGCATTGACCAAAAACATCTTCTAAACCATTGCTAGTAAAGCTACCAGTTAAACCCCAACGCACTTTAAATGGCGTTAATACTTTAGATAGCGCTTTAAATCGTGCGCCTGATGGGTTCTTTAACCGTGTTAGTTCGTCAAATACAATGCCATCAAAATCTAAGAATTGTTCTGATAGCCATTGCAAACTGTCATAGTTCACTACTACTACGTTAGACCTACTACGCAACGCTTTAAGACGCTGAGCAGGCGTTCCTACCGCAACACTTAGGGTTAACCGCGCCGCCCATTTAGGTTGTTCTACAGGCCATACATCTGTACAAACACGCTTGGGCGCCAACACAAGCCAACGATTAACATATTTGTTAACAATCATAGCTTCCATAGCTGTCAAAGTAATAGCCGTCTTGCCAGCGCCTACAGGCGCTAAAATCATAGCTCTGTCTTTCTCAAACAAAAAATCAGCAGCTTCGTCTTGATAAGGGCGCAACTTCATACGTTAGCCATCCAAGTGTCTATATGCTCTTTAGTCCACAGGCAAGCATAATTTTGATTAAGTTGTTTAAGGTTGCGGGCATGAATGCCTTGCAACGCAGATAACTTGCCGCCTGTTGTTTTTAGCTCAACAAACCATGTCTGGCCGCTAGGTAAACAGGCAATGCGGTCAGCTACGCCGCGTTGGTTGGGGGATCTGAACTTGTAAGTAATGCCCCCAAGGGACGCTACAGCCCAAACAAAGTATTTTTCAATTTCGGTTTCTTTTGTCATGTGGTAAATATATCACAGTAAAAAAGTTTTGCACAACATTTATTTTTCATGTATAGTTAAATTTCAATCAACTAAAGTAAAGGAAACAAAATGAATGCACCTGTCTTACATTCCCGTGTAGTTGGTGGCTCTACAGCCAAACGGGTTATAGCTTGTCCTGGTTCAGTAACCTTATGCGCTGCTATGCCGCCTAAGCCCTCAAGCAAATACGCTGACGAAGGCACTTTACTTCATAACGTCATGGATCTTATTCTTACAACGGGTCAAACCCCTGAGTCTTGTATTGATATGAAGTATGGCGATATTAAGTTAACTCAAGAACTCATTGATGAAAAAGTTTACCCAGCGTTGCGGGCATTAGATGAGATTGACCCTAATAAGGAGATGGAATATGCAACAGAAACCCGTGTTGGCTTCGGTGACTTTCTTCCTGATGTGTTTGGCAGCACCGATCTGCTTGGCCGTATTGGTAGACGAGCTTTCATCCTTGACTGGAAGTTTGGTTCAGGAGTTGCAGTTGATGCCGAAGAAAACGATCAACTTATGTTCTACGCAGCCGCAGCTATGCGAACCCCCGAAGTCCAATGGGTATTTGATGATTGTGACGAAATCGAGTGTATTATTGTCCAACCACCAAGCGTAAAGCGTTGGGTTACTACAACACAACGCATTAAAGAATTTGAAACTGATTTAAAAGCGGCAGTCAAAATAGCGTCTAAACCTGATGCGCCTTTGTTTGCTGGTGAGCATTGTCGTTGGTGTGCTGCCAAGCCTACTTGCCCTATGATGACAGGCGCAGTTGAACGCGCCCTACACGCGCAGATTGATATTCTTAACGTAGCGCAAATAGCTGACTATTTAAAAAAAGCTGATACGCTAGAGCAATGGATTGCTGATTTACGTGGTTTGGCGCACCAAGTATTAGAAGTAGGCAAACCTATACCAGGTTACAAATTAGTAGCTAAACGAGCCATTCGCCAATGGGTTGATGAAGATCAAGCTTTGGTTGCTATGATGAACGAGGGTTTATCTGAAGATGAATTGCTTGTAAGTAAGGTAATATCTCCTGCTCAGGCAGAAAAAGTATTGAAAAAGCATGGCAAGCAATTGCCTGCCAATCAAGTAGTAGCAGTAAGTAGTGGCAGTACGATGGTTGAGGATGCAGATCCTAGGCCAGCGGTTTTACAAATCGGGCAGCAACTCACCGCAGCCCTTTCTAAACTTCATTAAGGATTCAATCATGTCAAATTTAACAACATTCTCAGGTGCAAATTTACCTTCAGTAAAGTCATTAGCAACTGCATTGCGTACCATTGAAACTGATGTAGGCGCAGCAGGCACCGTCATTATCAAGATGGACAAAACAGGGCATTGGGTATTCGGTGCAGATCAGACCGAAATCGAAAGCGATTCCACATGGGCAGTCAATCCTTTCTCATTTGTTCATGGCTATATTGCATGGGGTGATGGTGAAGTGTTGGCTGAGAAAATGGTCAGCGTAAGCCAGCCATTGCCTGAACTTGAAGCAGCGCCTCCTGGTGCCAAAAAAGGTTGGGAAACACAAGTTGGTATGTCTATTAAGTGTCTTGATGGTGAAGATAAAGGCATGGAAGCCCGTTACACTACAACTTCTGTTGGTGGTAAGAAAGGCGTTCAAGCTTTAGCAGTTGCCATTGCTACGCAAGTAGAAAAAGATCAGGACAAACCTGTACCTGTGGTGGAATTGGGTAAAGAGCATTACACCCATAAGTCCTATGGCCGTATCTTTACACCTGTATTCAAAGTATTGGAATGGGTTGGTATGGATGGTGAAGCGCCAGCAGAACCAAACTTAGAAATTGAATCGGCGTTTGAAGAAGCAGCACCTGTTGAAACAGCGCCAGCGCGTCGCCGTCGTTCAGGAGTTTAAAATGGATATTAATTTAAAATTATCTATTGAAGAAATAAATGTATTGCTTGGCGCTTTAAATGTTGGTCTTGTAGATAAGATCAAACAACAAGCCATGGCGCAGATTAACGCGCAACAAGCACCTGTAGTTGAACCTGTAGCAGAGTAAAGAATTGGGGTGGCTGACACTATTCAGCTTTATGGCTCTTAGAGATTTCAAACTAAAAAGACTGCCACCCCAACCTAATATGACAATACTTTGGCTTGATTACGAAACACGCTCACGATGCGATCTACGCAGTCGTGGCTCTTATAACTACGCTCAGGATTGCAGCACCGAAATCATCTGTATGGCGTATGCGTTTGATGATGAGGACGTGCAATTATGGATGCCTGACCTACCTTTTCCCAAGCGCATAGCGCAACATTTTTTTAGTGACGAGCAGATCAGGGCGCATAACGCAGGCTTTGATCGTCTGATTACTGAATTTGTTCTTTGCATTGACCACAAGGTGCCTACGCCTTTGCTAACACAATGGTATTGCACGGCTGCACAAGCGCGGGCTAACTGCGCTCCAGGCTCACTTGAGGACGTTGGTCGCTTTGCTAGTAGCAGTATGCGTAAAGACCACAGAGGCAATCAGTTAATACGCCTGTTGTGTATCCCAAGGGCAGATGGTACATTTAACACAGACCCCACCTTGCTGGCAGAAATGGGTAATTACGCCCTACAAGACGTCAGAACCATGCGGGCGATTTCACAAGCTATGCGAGATTTATCAACAGATGAACTTATGGACTATCATGTTAACGAGCGCATTAATGATCGAGGCGTGTTATTAGACAAGCCACTAGCTGAGTCTGCGATTCGTTACGCAAGCCACGAGCTTGCGGAAATTGAGAATCTTGTATCTGAAATAACACAAGGCGAAATTTCATCGGTGCGCTCACCCCGCATGAAAGAATGGGTACTTGCTCGGGTTGGTGAAGATGCCAAAAAACTCATGGAGAGTTACAAAGATGGTGATAAAAAGTATTCAATTGACAAAGCTGTTAGGGCAAATTTACTCATCCTCGCCGAGGAGAATCCAGATCAGATCCCGCCGGAAGTTGCTGATGTTATCCAATGTGCGGATGATTTATGGGCGTCTAGTGTCGCGAAATTTAACCGATTAAAGGATTTGGCAGATGAAGAAGATCACAGGGTTCGAGGGGCTTTCGTGTTCGCTGGCGGAAGCGCTACAGGCAGAGCTTCGTCATACGGCGCCCAAGTGCATAATTTCACTCGCAAGTGCGCCCAAGATCCTGATGCCGTTAGACAAGCTATGGTTAGAGGCCACTCAATTGTTCCTGCCTTTGGACGACGCGTTACCGATGTCCTCAAAGGAATGCTTAGACCATCTCTTATACCAAGACGAGGAGCTTCTTTGGTTGTGGCAGACTGGTCAGGTATCGAAGCTAGAGTCAATCCTTGGCTATCCAATTGTGACGCGGGAATAAAAAAATTAGCCCTTTTTGAGCGTGGCGAAGATGTTTACAAAGTCAACGCTAGTGCAACCTTTCACGTTCCTGTTGCTGATGTAAACAGCGAACAACGTCAAATTGGCAAAGTCCAAGAGTTAGCTTGTGGTTTTGCAGGCGGCATAGGCGCGTTTGCGGCTATGGGTAGAGCGTATGGTATTCTTTTGCCCGAACCGCAAGCTAAACGCATGGTAGCAGGCTGGAGATTGGCTAATCCTTGGGCAGTACCTTATTGGCAGAGCTTAGAAGAAGCGTATACAAGAGCAATGCGTAACCCTAATCATGAGTTTGGCGCAGGTAGGGTTACCTATATGTTCGATGGCTTGCATCTTTGGTATGCTCTACCTTCTGGGCGCGTTCTTTGTTACCCATTTGCAAGATCAGAAGCGGACGGGATAACGTACGCTAAGTCGGCATGGAAACCAGCAGCGGATGCAAAAGAATGGCCTAGGGCAAGATTATGGAAAGGATTGGCGTGTGAAAATATTACCCAAGCTGTTGCTAATGACCTATTGCGTCATTCTTTACGGCAGTTGGACGATGTTGTTCTCCACGTCCACGATGAAATTGTTGTAGAAACAGATCAACCCGAAACGATGATGAAACGAATGGAAGACGTAATGTGTACGCCGCCTGATTGGGCTAAGGGAATACCCTTAGGTGTAGAAATTAAAACAATGGAAAGATATGGTAAATGAATGACCCAAAATATAAATTCGGTGATACTGATAAGCTTTTTCATAGGGGGGGGGAATATTTTATTTCCGAGGACGAACCTGTAATGGTATTGCGTGGCAAAGACGTGACAAGTTTGGCAGCAGTCTGTGCTTATGTGCAAGCGTTGCTTGATATGTCAGAAAATGAAGTAGTAAATAGCCACCTTGATTCAAGCATGGAAAGATTAAAAACCTTTTGGCAATATCAAACTACAAGCGGTGTCGCTGGCGTTGGATGTTCACAAAAACATCATTCTGGCTCAGAGCAATATATTGAAAAAGCTGAAAAGCTTTTGCGTGAATTGCGTTACATATAATAAAAAACCCCCTAGGTTTTAATCTAGGGGGTAACCCTCACGAAAGGTAGTCCATTAATGAACTTTGTAGAATATATCACGAACCTAGCACCTGAAGGCGAAACTGCTTTAATTGTCAGGCAAAAGCCACAACTAGATGGCAATGGCATGATGCAAACTCATGCTGATGGCACGATTAAATGCACATGGCCTGCGTTTTTACCAACAGCTAAAATCAAAAAGGATTGGGCAATTTATGGCAATACAGGCTCGTTTATATTAGACCGTTTTGCTGATGGCAAAGTATCAGCATCCGCCGCTAATTGTGAATACGTCCTTGTAATGATGTTAGATGACATTGGCACTAAGTCTAAAGAGCCACCGCTTACGCCTACTTGGATCATGGAAACTTCAGAGGGTTCATACCAATGGGGTTATGCTTTTAAAGAGCAACCAACTAAAGGTGATTTCACCGCAGCAATCAAAGCCATTGCCAAGGCAGGCTACACGGATCCGGGCGCGACTAACGCAGTGCGTAATTTCCGTCTGCCAGGATCTGTGAACTTAAAACCTGGACGTAATAACTTTGTATCAACATTGATACATTTCAAACCTGAACTTGAATATAACCTTGAAGATATCTGCGCTGCGCTTGATGTGGTGCCTGACCCTGCTGATACTGCTACAAATGTAGCAATACGCCTAGCTGACACAGGTAAAGATTCAGTAGTGACTTGGCTTAACGAGCAAGGTCTAATTATGTCGCCTGCTAATGGTGAGGGTTGGATGGCAGTCGTTTGCCCTAATAACGCAGAGCATACCGATGGAAATATTGAGGGTAGGTATAAACCCCTTGATAGGTCATTCTGCTGTTTGCATGGTCATTGCGTGGACTTTAGTTCTCAGATGTTTCTCGATTGGGTAGCCAATAATGGTGGCCCAAAAGTTGATCATGGTTTGCGTGATGAGTTGCTTGCAGAAAAGATGAGCGATGCCCTGTCAAAATTAACCCCAAATGATGTTTATCGTGATACGGCTGCCGAATTGATTGCAGAGGTAGAGCGTAAAGAGTTGGGACGTATCGAAAAGGCTGATTGGTACAACCGCTTTGCTTACATTCAAGACGATGAGTCCTATTTTGATATGCAAGATAGACGCGAAGTTAGCCGCCAGACATTTAACGCATTGTTTCGTCATATTCCATGCAAATCTATTCATACAGGGCGCAAGGTAGAGGCATCAATCTGCTTTGATGAGAATCGTCAAGCTAATGGTGCTAAAGCGTTAGTAGGTGTGACCTACGCTGCTGGTGAGGATGTCATTGTCACGCGTGATGGCGACTTGTTCGGCAATCGTTGGCGTGATGCTAGACCAAGTGTCGCTCAAGCTGACAGCGCTGATATTTCTATGTGGATGGATCATTGTAAAGAGCTTGTGCCAGAGTCAGATGAACTAAACCATATTTTTGATGTGATGGCTTTCAAAGTGCAAAACCCAAAGATCAAAGTCAATCACGCAATCTTACACGCTGGTGATGAAGGTAGCGGAAAGGATACATTTTGGGCGCCGTTTATATGGGCGGTTTGTGGCGATCATTTAAAGAATCGCGGCATCATGGATAACAACAGCGTAAACAGTCAATGGGGTTATCAGCTTGAATCTGAAATATTGATTATTAACGAATTAAAAGAGCCTGACGCTGCAACGCGTCGGCAATTAGCTAATCAACTTAAGCCAATCATCGCCGCGCCGCCTGAGATGCTGCCAATCAATCGCAAGGGCTTGCACCCTTATCAGATGGCCAACCGCTTGTTTGTGTTGGCGTTTAGTAATGATCCGGTGCCTATTTCGCTTGCAACGCAAGACCGCCGATGGTTCTGTGTATGGTCAACGGCGCCGCGTATGAATTCAGATTGCGCCCGCAAGATTTGGGATTGGTATAGATCAGGTGGCTTTGCTGCAATCGCTAAATGGTTTATGGCGCGTAATGTTAGCGCGTTTAACCCATCAGCAGCGCCCGCGATGACTGAGTTTAAACAGAATTTAATAGAGCATGGCATGAGTATGGCTGAATCGTACCTTGTAGAAATGCTTAGAAACCGCACAGGGGAGTTTTCACGGGGGGTTATAGGCTCACCCTTTCATTCGCTTTGTGATCGGCTTACAGGGCAGGCGCCCAGCGGTGTTAAGGTGCCACAGGCCGCATTGTTACACGCGTTAAAAGAAGCGGGTTGGGTTGATTGTGGTAGATTAATGTCAAGGGATTACACCAGTAAAAAGCATATTTTCTGTGCGCCAGAGCTAAGCGATACGCCTAAATCAGAGTTGCGCCGGATGGTAGAAGAAAACCCGCCGCCTAAGATGGTGTTGGTGAAATAAAAAAAGCCCCAATTAAGGGGCTTTTTATTAGAGGTCTAAAAGAACGATTAACAGGGCGCTAACTCCCAATATTGCAAGGGCTATGAGCATTGTTCACCCCCTTGCGCTTGCCAATCGGCTAGATCGTCCTGAGCCTGATACATTGCGTCCGTTACTTGCTCAACGTGGGCGGGTTGCCCTGTGACGTGCTGATAAATCAAAGCGTGTTTGAGGGCTACGCTTGGGCTATCGTGTGCGCTGATCAGCGTATTGTGTACGCTAAAAACTTGGTAGGTGTTCATCTTGGTTCTACCTCCACATAACAAATTTCAAATTGAGGGGTGTCTTTTTCTTTTTCCTCATACTCTTTTTTGAACTGAAAAGCCTCATTACTTGACCAAAAACCCTGTAAAAACTTAGGTCTGTGAGCATAGTAGGCATAGACTAAATAAAAGTTTTTTGTCATTTGAATATCCTCTTTTCAATAGTTCCACCCACTTTGCGGGCGAATGTTGTTGCGTTGGCTTTGGTTGTAAATCTGCGACAGGCTAAGGATTCAATCCCGCCCATATAAGTCTTATAGATGACTGTAAACATTATTTTGACTCTCCTAATAAGCTTTGAATTAAAATATTTAACTCGTCAGCATTTTCTGCTAAATAGCCGGTGTAATTCATAACGTCGCCCCTTAAAAATGGGTCTAAATCGCGTTCTATTGCGGCCAATATTTCTTTAATTTCTGAAACTATGTCGGCTTTGGCTCTAATTCGCATAATTAAAACCCTCCCAGCGCGTTATAAGCTAGAAATGCGCCAAGAATCGCGCCCATGATGCACGCGCCCAGAATGTCCCACAATGATGGTTCTTTTTTCATTTGCGGCCCCTTAAAAGTTTTGATAGACGATAGTGGTGTCAGTATGACCAATAACGCTAGTGTGGTCAGCAAGATAGGCAAACACCTTATCAAAATTGACCTCAGTATCATCATCAGGGTCGAGTTCAATACCATAAGCGTCCGCAATCTCTTTAGGACTGGCTTCTAAAAAATCGCAGCATAGGGCGATAACGTCTAACTCTATTTCTTCGCCGCAGCCGTCGCCTAATTCTTCGAGATAATCAAATAAAATGCTTAAACCCTCATAACTAAAATTATCGGGCCGGCATTGTGCGAATTCGCGGCGAAAATCATATAAATCTACTGTTGTTTTCATTTTTTAAAACCTTTCGTTTAGTGAATAAGTGCCGGCGATAACGCCCGCCGGCTGGCGATCCACTACAAATATGTTAAGCGGCTGCCAGTTCGTTAGCGGCTGCGGTTAGTTTTTGCGACAAGTTATCAAGCCCAAATGCAAAAATTTGATCGTTATAATCATCGCGGTTATATGCAAACCAATTACCATAAGAACTATTAGACTTACGGATTGTGTAAACTTTACCGCCAGCATAACCAACATATTCGCCGTGGTGAAATGCGGATTTTTCAATATTTAAGTAGTTTTTCATAGTAGATTACCTTTCAATTAGTGGATTAAAACGGCGATAAGTTGCCGTTACTTAGAACTGTAAAAGATTCTTTTACACTTGTCAACACTTTTCGTAAAAATAGTTCTGTTAGTCATTGGTTAGTCAAATGTTAGTCATGTTTTTGGATGCGATGACTAACGCGAAGGGCTATATGAAATAAGGAAAAATGCTTAATGTTAGTCATGTAGTCATTTAAAATAGGTATATGTTAATAGGTTGTATATTTGTTGTATTTACGCCACAGATGTTATAAGCCAGCGACTTGAGTTAGTCAACTACATGACTTACATGACTAACATTTTCGCCCCTGCTCTGCGCTATCGGCAAAAAACCCCCTGCTATTTGTAAGTCATGTTAGTCATCTGAAAACTAATGACTAACATGACTAACATCATGACCGCGCCCGTCAGCAAAAAAGAAAAT
>Ga0304728_1000332_pt1 | contig 40197 bp, 21 predicted proteins | sample C_130625_MF_Meta_FD_190476 | JGI IMG/M metagenome (GOLD analysis project Ga0304728, IMG submission 190476) | Freshwater microbial communities from Lake Croche, Canada to study carbon cycling - C_130625_MF_MetaG (v2) (version 2) | ecosystem: Environmental > Aquatic > Freshwater > Lake | place... | reverse complement strand
GCTTCCAATTAATCAGGTTAAAACTTTCAGCTATCCCTATACCCCATCCATGTATAATTCCAGATTTATCTGTATATCCATGAACCGAATAATACATTAGGAATCGACCATTGAATTTTATTACATGTGGATCTTTAGAAAATGGAATATCATCTCTAGAAGAATCTGCATACATCATCCCAAAAAATTGCGGTGAATTAAATGAAAAAGTGCAGCATAAAAGAATTAAAAACAAAATAGATTTTAAAACTAATGAAGTATTCATTTTCATAAAAAAAATAAAATAAAAAGGCTATAAATTAACTCAATAAGGGGATAATAAACAGATAAAAATCTGAGTTTAAATCAAAATATTGAATAGGATTTTAACAAGCTTTTTCGGCCTAGACAAAATACTTTAAATTAAGTTATTTGAAGTTATTATAAAACCTGTAAATATTAGAATATTTTAATAAAATATATACTAGGCAAACTACCCTATTGGTTATTTAAAATAGTATCATGTAGCAATTCAAGTTAATTGGCCTATTTTAAAATTTCTAAAGACAGTGATTCATATAACAAATGAACCACTTATTAAAAAATGGCGGAAGAAAAAAAGGAATCTAAAATTAAAAGAAAAAACTGCTTTTCATCAGCACAAAGAGATAAACTTTAGAGTGAAATATCCAATACCTATTCAATACAAAATCCTAAAAAATATTATGGGTATAGCGATGTCATAGTTCATCCTTTAGGTTTCTTTAGCAATTTATTATTTGGGTGATACTAAAACCTGATTTCTGATTAGAAAAATAAATTTGTCACTATCTATTAAAAGCTTAGTTTTATGATATCATTTTAATATCAAATTACTACTATGGAAAAATTATTGAACCCCTTTAACGGTTACAAAGCAGCATTAACAGCAATTGTGTCATTTCTTGTTGGCTTATTTGGCATCATTAGTACTGCACAGAACGCAAACCCAAGCGGAGGGGTAATTTTGTTTAGCGTATTATTTATTGTTTTCGCTGTTTTTTTAATGAAGGGTTTGATGGTAGTGGAGCCAAACTATAGTATTGTACTTACCTTCTTTGGTAAATATGTAGGCACAGTTAGGGAAAATGGATTGCAGTTTGTGAATCCTTTTTATTCTAAGCTAAAAGTTTCACTTCGCTCTCAAAGTTTAGAGAGTACTAAACTAAAAGTAAATGATAAGTTGGGTAATCCCATTGAAATTGCAGCAGTAATATTATATGAAATAAGTGATACTTATAAAGCAGTTTTTGATGTTACCAATTTTAATGAATACATGAAAAACCAAAGTGAAGCTGCTGTTCGTCACTTAGCCACAAGTTACCCTTATGATAATATTGAGGATCAACATGCACAAATCACATTACGTGATGGTGGTAAAAAAGTAATTGAAATGCTTGAAATAGAATTAAATGAAAGATTAATTAAAGCAGGCATTACTGTTACTGAAGCTAGAATTAGCCACTTGGCTTATGCAGCTGAAATTGCTGGTGCGATGTTACAACGTCAACAAGCCACTGCAATTGTAGCTGCTAGAACTAAAATTGTAGAAGGTGCAGTGGGTATGGTTGAAATGGCTTTAGCAATGTTGTCAGAAAAAGATATTGTAGTACTTGATGATGACAAAAAAGCTGCGATGGTAAGTAATTTAATGGTAGTGCTTTGTGGTGAAAAAGCGGCATCTCCAGTTTTAAATACTGGCACCCTTTATTAATCTTTAAAATACATGTATGTCATTAACAAAAAAAACATTTGTATTAAGAATTAACGATGAAACCTTTTCTGCATTAGCAAAATGGGCCGAGGATGAATTCAGAAGTGTGAATGGACAAATTGAAATGATTTTAGACAAGGCATTAAAAGATGTTGGTAGAAATAAAGGTCAAACAGATATCGTTAAACTAAAGACTAAGCAAAGCAAAGTAGAAAGGCAATAACAGAATTACTGTTTCATATTAGTTTACAATATTATAATCATGGCTGCTACGCTTTAAAATAAAAAATTGCGCATCGAAAAAGTTATTGTTTGATTTACCAGGATAGGGTTAGGAGCTAATTGGAGGAAACGATAAATCATCGCTACAATAGACTCATTTCATCCCCAACAAATTCTTCGAATATTCAAATCATTCAACTCACAACAAAAACATTCCGCCATTTTTCTTGCTACTATTTTTTGTTTTTTGATGAGATAAGGTGCGGATATTGTAAGAATAGGTAACTATGAAATATCGCTGCAATACATTCGTATTATTATCAGTAATGGTATTACCAGCTATTAAACGAGTAATATTGGTGTTACGGTTTAGAATATCGTATACCGCTAATTTGAGCTGTGCTTTATTGTCTTTAAGCATCAATAGTGTTAATGAAGCATTCCAATAAATATTACTATTAGGAATACCTAGCGCTAGATTACTGATATAGCTATAAGTAAGATTACTTTGCCAAACCATTTTTTTGGGAAGTCTAACAATGAGCTCGGTTTGTATATTTTTTTCTGCATAATCAACTGTTGAAAATGCAGTGTTTGTATACGTGTTTTTTAGTTGGTTTAATTTTATTGATGGATTGAATTCTATTATATCATGCCAATTCATATTAAAATTTAAACTAGGACTAATATTATAATTGGTTGTTTCACTTCTAAGTAAATTGAACTCCATTGGAGATTTATAAATACTGGTAAATAAACTTGCGTCAATTGAAAACTGAAAATTTGATTGCTTTTTAAATTGCTTGGATGCTTGCAAATACATCGTAAATCTCTTTACATCATTTACATTAATAGGCGAAGAAACTTGCACACCACTGCTATTTACTATCAATGATTGAATAACCGCATGATTACTTTTACGAAAATTTAAATTCATGCCATAGTATGTACTGTTTTTTTCGTCATAAATTGAGTTGTTAGCATTTAAGCTAATTTGATTTGTTGGCAACAAATTTGGGTTTCCCTTTACTATATAAAATGGATTTGAATTATCTGCTACTGGATTTAAATAGTTAATATTTGGTGTAATTACATCTTGATTTATACTTACACTTAATCGCTTCCAATAAATACCTCCATTAAAAACTAAGTTTGAATATTGATGACGACTATTTACAGCACCCTTTGCAAAATAATTATTAACCCATTGTTCTAATTGATTGGCTCCAAAATTGATAGTTAGTTTTTTTATGCGATAACCTAATCCTAACAGGGTATTTGAAATGATTTGTTCGTTGTGTACATCATTACTCAATGGCGTATTCAAACTATCGTAAAAACCTGTTGCTGCATGTTTTGAGTAGACTGCTATTTGTTGCGATTGGTTGATATAACTAAACTGTTCATTTAAGCGAAGCGTTATTTTTGGCGATAAAACATCTCTATAATTGATATTGAATCTAGCATTGGTATTAGGCATATCAGTGCTTCGTAATTGTTGCAGCACTTGTGTGTTAATAGTAGGTACTAAATAATTACTATTCGTTTCCCTCAAATAATTGGTAGGATTTTTTGATTGATTAAAAAGATGTAACACAGATAAGCTTCGTGTTTTTTTATGCGCAAAGGTTTTTGAATAAGAAAAATTATAACTATACTCATTATTACTACCATTGGTATTATTAATGCCATTTAAATTACTGACCATCCCTAATTTGTTGTTGCTATTAATACCAAGACCATTGGCATAAACATAATTGTTGTTTACTTTTACACTACCAGTAAACTTCAATAAAGTCAGGCTGTCTATTTCAAAGTTTCCGCCAATTGAAAAGCTATGCCCATTTGATTTTGAAGTTGTATTTGCGTTTCCAGAATAGTTTTGAATAGTATCACCAAAAAACTTTTGAACATTGGTTTGTTGATATACATTTCCAAGCATTTCATTATAAAAGTATTGGGTAAAAAAAGATACTTTTTTAGAAGGTGTGTGGTTTAAATTAAATCCAGCACCTGTACTTGTATTTAAACCATTACCTGAACCGCCAAAAGAAAGTCCATTAATGGTAAAGCCTCCTTCTCTTCCTGTTCCACTAGGAAAAGCCATACTATTTATACCGCTCCTATTAAATCCACCAAGCTGTCCTATATCTTTTGTAGTAAACCCACTTTGGTTGATATTGTTGGTATAGGCCAATATGCTTAATTGCAAAGTGTCTTTAAATGTATTTACAATGCCGCCCATTTCGTGTTTATCACTTATACCCTCACCTGCATAAACTTTTCCAAACAATGCTTTTTTAATGCTTTTTTTGAGTGTTAGGTTGATTACTTTACCAATATTGCTTAAATCGCCATCGTTATTTAGTGCTATCTCTTCTTTGTCATTCATCACTTGCACTTTATCTACCAAATTACTTGGCAAGTTCCTTGTAGCCATTTTAGGATCGTCTCCAAAAAAGCGTTTACCATCTACTAAAATTCTATTGACACGCTGCCCATTTACGGTAATGTTCCCATTTTCATCTACTTGCACACCTGGTAATTTTTTCAATAAATCTTCTAACAATGCAGTGGGCAAAGTTTTAAATGCAGAGGCGTTGAACTCAATGGTATCTTGTTTAAACACTACTGGCGGACGTTCAGAAAATACAATTACTTCGTCGAGCTGTTTTGCTGTATTGACCATTTTAAGGATACCAAAATTGATGCTTGGATTTGCTGCCGACAAGGTAAAATTTTGTCGATATCCTTCAAAGCCAGCATAAGTTGCTAGCAAACGAAGTGGTGTACCAAAAGGCAAATTGGGTATTCTAAAAGCACCTGTATCATTCGCTAAACGATAAGTAACAATAACAGTATCTATTGCCCTATATATAGTAATGGTGGTTAATGCGAGTGGCTTTTTTGCAGAAGAATCAGTGATTTTTCCATAGATAGTGCCTGTTTGAGCCTGTGTAAGTAAAAGAAAAAAAATCGCCAAAACTGTTATAACTATTTTTTTCATAGCTCATTTTAAACTTAATAAAGCACCTGTATAAGTGGTTTGCTTTGGATAATTTTTATTAAGAGTATAAAATGCAAAGGATTCCATAAATGATTTAATGAAATCAAAATGGGGTTTCAATAGCTGAATTAAAAAAAACAGTCATTTTTAAAAATAAATTTTGTAACTAAATAATTAGTCTATATTTTTGACTAAACAATTAGTTACAATGAAAAAGCTAACACAGGCAGAAGAGCAAATTATGCAAGTGCTTTGGGCGCTTGAAAAGGGAGGATTCTTAAAGGATATCCTCGAAAATTTGCAAGACCAAAAAGCCCATCACAACACGATTGCTACTCTTTTAAAAATTTTAGTAGAAAAAGGATTTGTGGGCATCCAAAACCCCAATAGAAACAATTTCTACTATCCTATTGTAAGCAAGGAGGCCTATTCGGAAGAGCGTATTGTTGGTATAACAGAAAACTATTTTGAAGGCTCTTATTCTAATGTTATTTCTTTCTTGGTAGATAAAAAGCAAATGTCGATACAAGACTTAGAGCTGTTATTAAAACAACTAAAAAAGAAATCCAATGACTAGCTTACTCTTATACACCTTAAAGCTTAGTATGCTCTCTGGTATTTTTGTTGGGTACTACTGGCTTGCATTAAGAAATAAACGATTCCATTATTTTAATCGCTTTTATCTTTTGGCTTCACTTGTATTAAGTTTAATTATTCCTATTATTCGATTCGATTGGTTTGCTAATGAAAAACCAGTGTTTATAGGTTCTGGCGAAACTTTAGATGTAATGCTAGAATCTACTAAACAAATATCTAACAGTATAAATATTGGTGCTATTTGTTTGCAATTATTTATGGTTACAAGTTTGGTATTAATTGCGTTTAGTGGTTACCATATTTACAAAATCTATCGCCTTAAAAAGCAATCCCCCATAACAAAAATGCAAGGGTTTGATTTAATACAAACCAATGAAGAATCTGCCCCTTTTTCTTTTTTAAATAATTTATTTTGGAAAAATACTATATCATTTGAAGAAGAAGGTGGCAAACAAATTTTTAAACACGAACTAACGCATATACAACAAAAGCATACTTGGGATAGGCTTTTTACTCAATTGTGCTGTTCTATATTTTGGATAAACCCTTTTTGTTGGGTTATTCAAAAAGAACTAGAAACCATTCACGAATTTATTGCAGACGAAGCGGCCGTTGGCAATGAAAACGTAGAAGCTTTTGCAAAAATGTTATTACAAACCCATTATGGGAATCACTTCTTTGAAACTAAACATAGCTTTTTTTATTCATCAATTAAAAGGAGGCTTATTATGTTAACAAACAACACAAACACCAGGTTCAGTTATTTACGAAGAGTAATGTTATTACCATTACTACTTATGAGCATTTCATTTTTTTCTGTTAGGGTGCACGCCAAAGAAAAAATTGAAACAAAAATTAATGCTATGTCAGAAAGTCTTTTTCAGCAGAAAATTGACACTACAAAACCACCGCCACCAAAATTATTAACTAAAAAAGAAATAATTTTTATTAACGGCAAGGAGGTAGTAAATAAAGAGGATATTTTAAAGACATTAAAAGTTGAACAACTAACTGGTTTTAATATTTTATCACCCGAAGATGCAGTGATAAAATATGGCGATAAAGGTAAAAATGGCGCCATTGAAATTAGTATGAAAACTAATTTTAATGCCTCTAAAGTGAAAGAAAAGGATTCAGATTCTGCTCGCATGAAACGAAAAGTGGTTCGTGGTGCAAACTGGAAAGTTGTAGGATCCTTCTTCTTACAAGATAGTAATGTAAATGGCAAACAAAAAAACGAAAAGGTTTTTACAGTCTCTCAAGTGCCCGCTAGTTTTCCAGGAGGCTTGTCTGCTTGGGTAAAATATTTGGAGCGTAACTTAAACCGTGACCTACCTGTAAAGAATGGTGCAATTGTAGGAAAATACACCGTAATAGTTTCATTTATTGTTGATAAAAATGGAGGCATATCAGATGTAAAAGCTGAAAACGACCCTGGTTATGGCACTGCAGAAGAAGCAAAAAGAATGATTATAAAAGGTCCAAATTGGGTACCTGCTACTCAAAATGGCTTAACGGTAGTTTACCGTCACAGACAGTCAATCACTTTTGTGGTGTCTGAAGAATAGCGTGTGTTTAGTTTCAATATAAATCCCTTTTGCAATTGCAAGGGGGATTTTTTATTTACTATTTTGACTAAGAAAGTTATTTTTAAACCAACAATTGTATTAAAAAAAATATTAACCATCATTTTAAATTTGCTTACTTTTTTCCAAATTCATACAATTTTTTAACCTCTTCTGCATCAAGTAACCTGTCAAACATTTGTAAATTATCTACAGCTGCATGATATCCTGTAAAGAAGTCAAGCGCGTCTGTAGTTAAATCTTTGGTCCCCTCTGCTGAAGCAACTTTTTGACCATTTAGGTATAATTCCATTTTGTTTTCATTAGCTGTAAGCACTACAAATTGCCATTCATTCATTGCCAATTGACCTCCAGACAAATGATTAGGAGATGCTTGTAATTTGCCGTTATTTATACTACATGAAAAAGTACGATACGCTTTTCCAAATGCATTGTACCCATCTTTTCCAAAAAGCTTTCCGTTGGCTTCATTTGTTTTAAACCAAATGGCTACTGTTAGCGCATTTTCCCGCATTTGAATATTATAAACTTTGAATCCTGGCTTTGTACCTGCAGCTCTTGAAACATTTACATCTACAATTGGCATGGCAGATTCTTCTGATTGCATTTTTATTGCTTTTCCATGCATACCATCTGTAATTGTTGACAGTGGAGATATCCAAATTTTATATTTTGCATTTACTGGATAATTTCGAGACTTGCCATCCCAAGTTGTGAAATTATTACTTCCTAAAGAACGCAACTCAGGAATGCTCACAAGATTAAACTGTCTAATTACTGGAACAGTCACTTGTTGACCATTTTTAAATGCTACTGCTAATAGTTTACTTGTTTTTTCTATTGATAATTCACGCTTATATAAAGATGCGTTTTTGTTGGGCATAGTTCCATCTATCGTATACCTAATCTCTGCCAATGAATCTTGCGGGAAACTTAATTTCACATGTATCGAAGCATACATTTCGTAAATATTTTTTTGAGAAAGAACATTATTTGGAAGCACCGAAACCATTGCAGGTCGAAAAATATTTTTTTCATTTAAATCAATGGTTTGTCCATCTGGCAAATTCATTTTACAAGTAGCTTCTCCTGTTCCATAGCGAAGTGAAATTGAATGCCAACCTTGTTTTAAATTAATTTTACCTGTTAAATTTCTACCATAAACCCCTCTTTGCAACACAAATAAATCGCCAATTTTTAACTGGTTTTGACATGATGCTTGAGTAGCACCTAGTCCTGCATTTTCGCCATTTCGAATGGGTAATTCGAAGCCATAGGCGCCTGTTGTAGTAACATAAAAATACCCAGAAAATGTTCGAATGGTATTTCTACTACTAGTTGATTCCATTGTATTTACTCTTTCACTCAAAATAGGCGTTAGTCCATCGATATCTAGAAAATCAGTATCTCTGCGTTTTCCTGTTCTGTCAAACACTTGCATATCTAACCCTGGTTCTAGTATTGGCAAATTAGCAATTGGCTCCATCCATTTTTCTGAGACTTCCGTTTTTTGATGGTGTGATTCTGGTAAACAAAAAAGTGCTGTGCCTGATAGTGTTTGTGATTCACGACCATCTATTTGATAGCTTAATGCAATTGGCATTTTATCGAGGCTATTTATATTCCAAAACAACGGATCACAAATAATTAATGCTATTGGATGCCAGCCTTTATCTAAAACAACTTCCCCTTTACGATGTGCTTGTTGTTGATGAAATATACCCGTTGCTGCAATAACAGATTCATTTGCAATTTCTAGTGTAATTGGTCCACAGGAGTTTACATCAAAAGTGTACACTCCTTTTTCTTTTGCAAAGAAGTAACCAGTATACCGATAAAACCCTTTACATTGTTGTTCTAGAGGTTGTTTTGGTGTTACTAAAGGAATTTCTATACTATTACTTACACAATTGAAAATTGGCTTGTAATTTTTCAAATCCGGCATCATTATTTTTGATGCTTCAAAAAAACCTTTATCATTAAACATTTTTGTATTGATCTCATAAACTGCAATATTTACACCTGGTTTAAAATTTGCTGAAATTTCAGCTAAACCAATTGCAGGTTTTTTTACAATAAATTTCGCCTGCAATAGTTCACTTACATTTGAACCTTGCTGCCATTCAGTATCAAAAACACGTGCTTTAATTACAGATGATTTACTAATAAGTATGGGCTTATTATATAATTCAGCATTGATACTAGGGTCTGTTCCATCAAGCGTATACCTAATTTGAGAAGAACCAATTGGATACTCGAACTGAACTTCTAAATTATTATTAACCAAGTAAACTGGCACTTTATTTTCGTCAAGAGTATAACGTAAATCACTTTGTTTAAACTTTGCATTTCTAACCATCAGCACTGGTCTTGCTGGCTTTGCTTCACTCTGTAAAACCTTACGCGCATTTCTCTTCATTGACAGAACAGTTCTTCCGCCTTCTGTTTGTGCTAAATCATACACATCATTTTGTTCTTTAATTTGAACAGTTAATTGTGTTCTATTTTTATTCCAATTGGTTTGAGGTAGTGGGTCGCCAAATCGATATGGATATATCAAAATGCGAAATTCAGGAGACACGGTTCTTGCTGGTACCGTTACTAAAGAATAACCCTGAAATTTTTCTAATTTAGGTATAGGAAATCCATAATCTGTATTACGCCAAAGCACCCTAATCAAACACAAGGGATCTCCTTTTTTTAAAATATATTTTCCTGTTTTTGGGTCTTTTGGAGGCGTTCCTTTTGAAAGTATAATATCATCTACCCTATTTGGTGATGGCTCTGTATTTTGAAAAACAACCTCGGGTGTACTTACTTCAACCAGTTCTGCATCAATTGGAACAGATATATTCCATTCGAATTGGTGCATATTATTATCTTTTTTGGCATCATCCATCACCAACACATATGGATAATCGCCTTTAGCTACCTGAACAGTTCGATATGCTTGCTCCATTACATTGAAAGGCTTGTAACTTTCTACTAGTCTGGTTTCGCCACTCCAAGGCCCATAATCGGTATGTGCAAATCCATCATTCCATTTAATGGTAGACGGTTGAAAGGCTATTTGCAAATCGCGGCTAAGATCAAAATTTCCTTCACTGAAAGGGGCATAGTAAGGTATTTTTGCAGATGGGAAAGCAAGGGGGTGTACCTGCATCACTTTTGTATAAGAAAATCCAATCTTTCCATCACCAGCAGCTACTAATCCGTCTTTGGTTTCTTTTACACCTAACCAGTTTCCAGGTGCTGGTGGCCAATGGCAACCCATTCCATCAATGGTTAACATGTTTTGTAAAAAAGTAGCTTTTGTAGCTAACATATTATTGTCTTGAATCCAGTTTACACCATCTTTCCAAAGTGTTAATCGATTATTTTCAGACCCTTCATGTCCCCCATAAAAAAAATCTTGCTTACATACAAAGCCAACGTGCAGATCATCTTTTCGCCAAGAGTTTCTAACATCTACATAGCCTCTTGCACTATCTTGCCAAGTAAGTGGCAAATGCAGTTTATCAATATTTACTTGATCATTCCAATTTGTTGGTTTGCCAGATTGATTAACCATTCCATTGTCTGCATATAGTAACAATAACTCCATGGCTATTCCTACTGGATCGGGCCATCTTATCGAAGCATCTGTAAGAAATGGATGGGTAGAAAAAGTTGACTGATATAAAAAATCGATGCTTTCATCGTTGGGGTGATAATAGTGCATCATCCAAATCACATGAAAAGCAGAGGCGCGCATTTCGTCGCGAATTTTCCAAGAACCATCTTCCCAACGAGTAGCGGCTTGAAAGAAATGCATTTTAGCCATTAAATGACTATGTTTCAGCAATGCTCTATCACGCAACCCAACTGATATAAATGCAGAAATATTCAACCAACCTTTAATAGACTCATAGCACATCCCATCTTTGTCTAAATACCAATCGAGCATGGCATTCACTTTATGTACAGCAAGATCAAATAATTTCTGATCAAATCCTTTTTGGCCTTCAATCAATAACATTAAGCGTATGTATTCCATTCCAAAGCCTTCATGGTTATTAATCATAAAATGATCGGGCACCATGAGGAAATTAGAAATTCTATTCTTTGTAATTCTTTCAATGACATTTCTAGCCAGTTCACATTCATCGGCTGTCATCCATTGATGCAAATAATCATAATTCAATAAGTCCCATATTTCAGATGGCGGATCAGGATCTCCATCTGCAATGATAGATCTTTCTACCGCCCATAAATTGTCTCTATCGGGGCGTTTATCCATTGCATCAATCTTTGGCAAAAGGTCTTTTATTTTTTGTACAAGTTCTTTAGCTAGTTTTTTTCCTAGTTCGTCATTTTTAGTTACTAATGCAAAAAACGGACTTTGAGATTTGCTAACCCTTTCCCACATAACACGAAAAGCAATAGGGGCATTTTCGCCTAGTGCTAGTTTTTGTTGGATCGACTCAACATCATTTGGTGTGATAAGCACTCTTGGATAAATACCTGGCGCAGGAACTTTTGACAGACGGTTATTTGCAAAACCCAAATCGTTATAATCAACTATTACTTTAGGAGAAGCCGGCCAAAAATTATTATTAATGGCATCTGCATAAGGAAGTATTGCACGTGGCTGCCAAAGCGGCTCTTGATAATACTGTTTGTTTTGTGCGATTGATTGCTGAAACAAACAAACGAATAAAAAGAAAAGCCTACAGCTATTTTTTTTCATACTAATATTTTTCTTGAATCAAATTTTTATTTGCATATTTTTTTAAACCACATTTTTGTAACCCTAGAATACCTTTTGCCACTAATGAGGCATTCAATATGGCAGCGGGTTCGGTAGTGTGGGTATTATCGGTTCCAAAATGAAATTGTTTGGTTACTAGCTCCTCCCCTAAGCTATCATACTTTTCTGCAATTTTTTTATTAAGGTCAATGCTATACACTTTTTCTTTAGCAGCAACTTCTAAAGCCCAACTTGCAAAACCATTTTCACCTTGCACAATTTTGCCTTCTTTCCAAATATTTCTGGGGATTGAAGAACATACAATAACAGACACTCCTTTTGACTTTGCTTGTTGGATAAATTTTCTAAGATACCATCCAAAACTATGAACGGTTTCTTGCTGTTTTGTAACCGCATTGTAAATTATTGTACTGTCTTCTCCAATACCATGCAGGGTTCCTCTTGCTCTAGCACTATCATCAATTTTTCCAGCATCATTTAAACCAAACTGTATGATAAGGTAATCGCCCTTTTTTAGTTTCGCATATACCGTATCCCACATACCGCGTTTATTAATCTTCTTATCCCATATTCCATTGGTTTGAAAAGTTCGAGCGCTGGTACCACCTTGTGCATAGTTTTTAATATCAATTCGAGTTGTATCAAAAAATCGATCAAAAAATTTTCCCCATCCCCATAATCCATTGTTACCAGAACCATTATCAACTGTTGAATCTCCAATTAAATAAATGGTTGGTTTTTGTTCTACTTGCCAAGCAATACTTGAACATAAAATGAAAATCAACAAAATACAATATTTATATTTCAGCATCTCATTCATATAATATTATTTAATAAGCAATGATATTGGTTCTGTGTAAGGTTTAGTAGCTACATTGACCCTTAATTTTCCAGCAGAAACAGTAAGCAACTGACCGTCATTAACAGTGCTTATTGTAGGGACAGCAATACCACTACCTTCACTGACTGCAATCATAAAACCAATAACAGCTTCTTTTATTTTATTGAAGTTTATTTCTCTTTGTGCTCCATTATATATTATTAAGTCTATCCATTTTATAGTTGCATCTGACCCCACAGAAAAGACAGGATTGAATCCATCAAATTTCACATAAGGTATATCTATTCTACATTTTAGCCGATCACTATTTATAACTGCCGTCCTTTTTAAAGAATCAATTTCAGCAAATAAAACATCGCCCACATTTCCGCCAAATTCAAAGCGCAAACGAAGATCAGTTGCCTTAATTGTTGCATTTTTTATGGCATCTATTGAAACATGTGTATCACCTCCATTGGTTGTAAAATTGATGGCGCCGAGAATATGGGTAGAATCTTGATCACAAAAAACATTAGCCGCTGCATAATCACTCATGTCATGCAAAAGCCTTACACGCAAGTAATTATTTTTTTTGGAAGTGCCCCAGTAAGCCATGATTGGCCTGCGTTGGTCCCATAGCGTGGATTTGTTTATAGATGATAATACATAACTATTAGTTAAATAGGATTTGCCAATTACATTTTTGATAGTAAGTTTACGAACCGTGTCAGTTGTTTGATAAGAAACCATGGGGTTGATTTCGAACGACTGGTTAGCATGTATAAATGTATCTAATTGCAGTCTAGGATATTGCGGATTTGAAAAATAGGGCAACAGATAACCTGGGATTTTGTGTTTGAGTATATGATCTTCTGTTTTTGAAAAGGATATTTGTGTTACTGGATTGATCAACCCATTTGATGAAGTATATAACCAATTATAAATTCCTGCATTTGTTAAAACACTATACGCCCTACCATGAGGGCCAGCCCATTGTGCAGAATTTTTATGATAATGTTTAGCTACTACGCCCCATCCAATATTATAAATGGAATCAAGCATAGCATAATCTTTTTTATTCGATACATTCTTTTTCAACTCCCAAACCTCATCCAATGCCAATTTGGTATATGCTGGACTATTATACTCTATAAAGCCTTTATTCAATAAGGTGCATTCGTAAAAATCTTGTAACCTTTTTCTTGAATAAGATAATAGTTCTGCATCATTGTACATGATTGCTGCCATATAGCATACATGCAAACCCATCAAGCAGATATTTGTGTAATCTGGTTTTATGTTACGGGTTTTGATTTCTATAGTTGCATTGTTCAATGCATGATATAACTGCAGTTTTAGATCTTCTGGTAAAACCGAATAGTGATTGTTAATAATTCTAAGAATGCGAACAGAACAGAAATCGGCCCAGTTTCTATCTGGTGGTGATTTTTTTGTAGCAAATGGTTCTTCTTGAAAATAGGGCCATACTCCAAAGGTTTTTGACTGAGGGTTCGCATCCTGCAAATTCAAACAGGCTCTTAATACTTCAAAAGCCCGATTGTAGTTAGCTGGTTGATACGAATCTAACAATGCAACAGCATAATTGAAAGATTGTAAAATGTTATGGATAGTATAGGTTTCATCGAGATCGGAGTGATAGTGTTTAAATGCTTTGGCCTTTATTAAATGAGCAGTTGAATCATAATTTTTACTTGTATTTTCTACTTCCTTTATAACAGACTTTATTTCATTTGCAGTTAGCGTATCGGGAAACAAATGAACTTTATCATTCTGCGCCGGAACGATTTTAGCAAGTACCAAAAGCAACCCTAAAAATACAATACGATTAAAAAATATAGGTTTCATTAAAACTAATTTTTGATTTTTTTCATTATTTACTTTCAATAATAATTTTGTTGTTTCTTTTTACTTTGATAGCGTTTCTTCCATTCATTTCTGAAAAATTCAGTTCGTCTTTTTGTCCATCTTTCCAAAAAATTGTTAACCCATTTTTTTCATTTTTTATTTCTGGCAACTCATCTCCAAATTGAAATGGAATAAGCAATACTTTATAATGTACTTCTTTTGAATTCGAATGAATAGATAATCTATTATAAAACTGCTCTTTACCTTGTTTATCATCAGGACCTTTTTCGGTATTTACCTTTATTACAGTTGCACCTTCATTTTTATTTTCAATAGTATTCAATGCATATACCAATAACAATGGATCTCCTATTTTAGGTGATATATTATTTGCAGGTGTTATTTTTTTAGGATTGTATTTATCCATTGCAAGAATCATCTCGTGCTCATTCCTGCTTGCAATAGCTGCTTGCCATACACCACCATTCAGCATGGCTGTCCATTGATACAGATGTATGTTCTCATCTTTCTTAAGATCATCTGCTAGAATTCCATAAGCATGTTTACCCCTTACCAAACCTACTGAACGAAATACAAATTGCATAGGATTATATAAGGCTCTTGATGTAGCAATATAATTTGAATAGTTATAAGTAGCCCACCATGGACGCATTTTATAACGAGACGTACCTGCAAATGTTCTTAAATTTTCTGGTGAGGGATCAAGTTCCCATTGCAGTGCAGCCATTTTGGGTTCCCATACAGGGGCAGGTTGGGTTTGCCACCTGTAAGAATACGCATTGGTAAGATCTGCTGTAGCAATACTTCCTGTAACAGTAGTTTTTGAACCTAAGTATTTAGCAGCAGCTTGATATCCAGTACCCAAGCCGCTAGAGCCTTCGGGTTCTGAAATACCATCTACCAAAACCTGATTATGGTATTTACCATCGTACACTTGTGGAAACGGACTTTCTGTAAACCAATCTACACCCAATGCAGAAAAATGAAACATCCCTGCATCGGCATGGTGATGTCCTGCTCCCAAATAATGGTCTGGACGCACCATCATATTCATCCAAACTGCCTCTTTACTAGAACTGCTGTAACCCGAATAAATGCCATGTACTGGTGCATTAAAATCAAGTGGCAAATTTAAATCTTTACGAGTGATGGTATAATCATAATCAGTATCATACAATAGACCATGAACAAAACCAGGATACATAGGACTCGGCATTCTTAGCCTAGATACTTTACCGACTGTTTTTTTGAATGCTTCAGGATCAAATCCTTCTATAATCCATTCGCGCATCGACTCACGAAAAGATTCGTCTTTATCGTAAAATGTTTTTGATTGGGCCAATAAATAATCTGCTGCTTTATTACCAGGATAAAATGATTTGTATTCATTTACGGTTTGTAAAGAGAATTGTTGTTGACTAAAAGGTACATATTGCGTTCCGCTATTTACAATAACAGTTCCATTTGGTGAAGTCATTTGAATTTGTCCTTCGAGTAATTTTCTAACGTGTGGATGGCCCCATAAATTTTCACCCCTTCTTGCCAATGCAATCATTGATAATGTATGAAACTGCATCCCACCGGGTGTTTTACCATTGCTTTCATAAATAACCCCAGCGCTATCGATACCCCATTCACAAAAAGCTTTTACAGTTTCGCAATTACTTTCATAAGATTCTTTGTCAAAACCCTCCTGCCCTTCAATGGCGGTGACTGCCAAAAAATTGGGTAAATCCCAGGTGACCCAGTTAATATCGCGAAAACGAACAGAACCATCCTGACCATAAGCTCTTCGTCCATATGTTGCTTTTGCAATAACACGATACATGATTTTCTTTTCATCTTCACTCATCCATTTCCCTGCAAAATCTAAACACAAACCAAGATTCATATGGGCAACTACGCCATGAATATTGCGCCAAGAAGTTTCTGATCCATTACCTGCAATCACTACTTTAGTACCATCTGCTTTCGTATAACTAGTACTCATTTCACTATCACTTGCCGCATTCCATTCATCTATCAATGGTTCACGTAATTTAAAATAATTGGCAATAGCGGTTGCTGCTTGTTTGCCATGCAGGTTATCGTTGGTAATTAAACAATATAACGCCATATCACTTAAACATTCCGGCACATAACTTACATGAGAATTATGGATACCTGGTTTTTCATCATTGAATTGATGCGGCACAGAACTAGGTGGTGCATTGGGGATTGGCCCATCATTTTGCCATTGGAGATTTTTAAGATCGCCAGAATATAATTTTTTAAATACTTTCCCATCACTGGTGGTTTCGTCCCACCAGCTATGTTTTAGTAGATAATCAATTTCAATCAAACTCATTTGACCGATCTTACTATTTTTAATTCTATCAGCAAGCATTGGAATATCCTTTTCGCTAAATAAAACTCGGGGATATACTCCTGGGGCTGGCACTTTTGAGCCTAATAATTTTGCATTAAATCCGGTATAATCATATTTTTCTTTGGGTGTAAAAGGCCATTTGGTTTCAGGTCCGTCGAGAATGGCTTTTTGAGCTTCGGTTACTTTCACATGGTCTGTCCACTTTCCTTGCTTTGCTAACATTGGAATATATTTTGTGGCAATATCTGGATCAGCAAATTTTTCAGGTGTGTCAAATTGCGTAATGATGGTTTCTAATAAAGTATTCTCAGCATCAGAAAATTGAATCATTTCTTTTCCTGCTATTAGTAATTGGTTATTGTGTTTGTATAATTTAAACCCAAACAATTTGGCAACATCTTCAAAAGAAACATATACTCTTCCATTTACTTTAGTCTCTCTAACAGCATGCAAAACAATAAACGGACGTTTTAAGGTATACACCCATTTTTCTTTTAAATATTCCGGAGCAGGATTTGGCTTGATCTCTTTCAATGATAATATTGCAGCAAAAGATTGCGGTACAAATACTGCACCTTCTTTTGTAATTGCTTCATCACGCCAATTATTATCGTCTAATCTGATTTTGTATCCGTTAACCCAAGCATACCTACTTCCAGAAAAAATGGCAATGTTATTTTTTATTTTAGCAATAGCTACTGATTTAGCAGAGCGGGTATAAGGCATTCCATTATCTTGTGCGGGCGTTAATAGTGATTGCGCCATCGACAAACTAACACACCAAAAGAGTAATAGAAAAACTGTTACAATTGATTTCATATTTATCAGTTTAGTTTCTTAAAAAATGTATTAAATAAGATTTGTTTTTTTAAATCTAAAAATTGCTAAATAACAATTAGTATCATGTAATTTGATGATTTAAAATTGGAAAAAGCCATTCTAAGCGCCATAACTACGAAACCGGTTTCGCTGATTTCTTTAATTGGAAAGTCAGATCATTCTTAAACTTACTTATTTTGATGAATAGAAGCCTTTGCTTAAAAAGGGTTTATTGATATTTATGATACATCGTAATCTAAATAGTAAACATATAGTCAAAACATTTAATTCAATCTGGATCAATTTATTTTTATGTTTGCTCTTACCCTATTTCACTTTAGCACAAACGAATCAAAAAAAGATTGGAATTAGTGGTAGAATTAATCAGTATGATGTTACCCGCTATAATATACTGATTAACCAATTAAAATTTGACCTTACAAAAAATACGCAACAACAAAAATTGCAACAATCAAATTGGGAAATCAAAACTTCAAGTAGTAGCGTAAAAGATAATAAGCATGCAACAGATTATACTGTTACCTTTTTTTGTAAAAAAGGAGGCCTCAAACAAGCAAGCGTTTCAATAGATATTACAGATTACGAATGGTCAGAAAAAAATTATGTTTTACTTCCTGCAGCCGCATATAACGGCAACCGTTTTGCCTGGCGTAGACTACGCTACTCTCCAAAATTACATGACATAAAAGATATTGGTTTAGATAAACCCATTATCGTAAACGATATACCCAAACTCAGTGAAAACGGTGGTGTTTCTAGAATTCAGGAAAGAAGCGGAAGCATGAGCACACCTTCGGTTGGTTATTATAGCGATTCGCTTCATAATTCTTTTTGGATGTTAACAGAGCAGGGGAATAATTTAGGTGATTATGGAATTGATGTTGAAGAATCACGTGATAGAAAAAAAGGAACTATTTCTATTACTTCGCCGGTCGTTCGTGAACAGTATAATTATATCATTTGCAATGCCAGAAACCCAAGCTGGGATCTGCCTAAAGATTTTAAAGCGGGCGATAAAATAGTTATTCGTTTTCGTTTGTATGAATATCCTTCAAAAGTAATTCAAGATTTGTTTGACCGTTTTTGTGAAATCAGAAAAGATGTATTGACCGAAAAAAAATCACCCAATACGTTGCCTTATTCTGCTTGTTTGCAAACTATGGAAAATAAATACAACCAACAGAATTTTGTAGAAAAGTATGGCTACTATTCTATTGGCATGAGAGAAAACTTCTTGCAAGATTGGCAGATTGGCTGGACAGGAGGAATGATTACAACGCTACCATTGCTTTTTACAGAAAATGAACAAACTAAGAATAATGTATTAAGAAACTTTGATTGGTTGTATCCTAATGGCATAAGCCCTTCAGGCTTTTATTGGGATGCAGGACAAAAAGGCACAGAATGGTTTGGTGGTGATATTAGAAATGCACACACCAAAAACTGGCACCTGATAAGAAAGAGTGGCGATGCTGTTTGGTATATCACAAAGCAATTCATGTTGATGGAACAAATGGGGATTCCTGTAAAACAAAGTTGGAAAGAAGGCAACCAAAAAGTTTGTGATGCATTTGTGCAACTATGGAAAAAATACCATCAATTGGGTCAGTTTGTTGATTCTCAAACTGGAGAAATTATTGTAGGAGGATCAAGTAGTGGCGGTATTGTTCCTGCTGCATTGAGTATTGCATCGAACTATTACCACAACGCATTGTACTTAGAAACTGCAAAAGAAATTGCGCAATATTATAATGAGAACTTTACACAAAAAGGCATTAGTTGTGGTGGCCCCGGTGATGCTTTACAAAATCCGGATTCAGAATCGGCTGAAGCTTTAGTAGAATCTTACATTAGTTTATATGAAGCTACTAGTGATAAAAAATGGTTAGCTATTGCAGAAAATGCTGCCAAACAATTTGCCACTTGGGTAGTAAGTTATAATTATCAATACAACGATACCACTGCATTTTTTAAAGCAAATATTCATACCATGGGCGGTGTATATGCCAATACACAAAATAAACATTCGGCTCCAGGTATTTGTTCGGGTTCGGGTATTGGTTTGTTAAAGCTGTATAGATATACTGGCAATATTTTTTATAGTAATTTATTAAAAGACATTGCTCATAATATTCCACAATATTTACCCCATCCAAAAAAGCCTTTGGGCAATGCCCCTTTTGGCTGGGTTAGTGAAAGAGTGAATATGACAGATTGGGAAGGCCCACAGTCGATTGGTTATATATTACCTATTTCAACTTGGGCTGAAACAGCGCTAATGCTTACTACGGTTGAAATACCAGGGATTTATGTTCAGCCGGCTAAAGGCTTGTTTATTGCCTTTGATAATATTGAAGCAAAGAAAATAAAAGAATCAGCAACAGAATGGACACTTGAATTAACAAATACAACACCTCTTGATGCAATGGTTACCCTGTTGGAAGAAAATTCGAATCCCAGCAAGCCTTTTTTGGGTGAAAACAGTTTGTTTGAAAGTAAAAAAATATCCATAAAGGCTGGCACATCAACTACCCTCCTTTTTCACAAATAAATGTTGAAAGTATGACTAGAAAATTATTGTTTCTATTGATTGTTTTATTAGCAGTAACTGTTTCAAATGCGCAAAGCTATTTTGTTAGTGTAAACGGAAATGATCATAATTCCGGATCTATTGAAAAGCCATTTGCTAGCTTAGAAAAAGCAAAAGAAGCAGTAAAAAAAACAAACAACCATTTAAAACCAATTATTGTTTATGTAAGAGAAGGTATTTATTATTTTACTAAACCATTTATATTAAATAGTGAGGATGGAGGTACTGAAAATGCACCGATAGTTTATGCTGCATATCAAAATGAGAAAGTATCCATACGTGGTTCAAGACCTATCCCAGCAGCTACTTTTAAAAAAATAAAAGATAATGCCACATTAAAAAGAATTAAACCAAACTTACGAGACAGTATTGTAATGCTTGACTTAGATGCTTCCAAAATAGAACATATTAAAAAGTATACAGACAAATTTGATGATGATGGAGGAATTATAGAACTGTTCATGAATGAGCTGCGTATGCCTTTAAGCCGCTACCCAAATGAAGGTAATATGACCATGAAAAAAGTATTGATTAATGGCGGAGGACAAGAAGTGAAAAATGAAGACTGGCGAAACTTTTATGCCAATGGTGCCAAAGAACAACGGCCACCAAGAAAAGGGGTATTTGAATATAGAGACGCGCATACTGCCAATTGGATAAATAGTTTAGAAAGAGGTGTTTGGTTAAAAGGTTATTGGAGAATTCCATGGCAAAATGAATCAGTTAGAATTGACAAGATTGATACCACTGCAAAAACTATCACACTGGCTGTTCCTGTTAATGGAGGGATTGGCAATAAATATACCCGACCAGACGGCAATGGAAAAGAACCTTACTGGTTACTAAATTTACTTGAAGAAATTGATATGCCAGGAGAATGGGCTATTGATTTTGTAGATAAAAAATTATACTTCTATCCTCCTAAAAATATTGTAAACAACAGTGTACGAATAGCAGATATGGCTGAGCCATTAATTCAATTGAACAATACGGCTTATGTGCAGTTTAAAAATATTTTATTCGAAGAAAATCTACATGATGGCATTAAAATAACAGATGGCCACCAGAATTTAATTGCCGGATGTACCATAAGAAATATTACCAAAAATGGCATTACAGTAGATGGAGGTATAGACCATACCATTCTTAGCAATGATATCTATTACACAGGTGCCGGTGGTCTATGGCTTCGTGGAGGTGATGAAAAAACAACCCCGCATACTTCAAGTGGATTTAAAGTAATCAACAACCATATTCATCATTATAGTGAACTGCAAAAGATTTATGCTGCGGCCATTAATGCCGGATTCAGCGGAGGTGGTGGTGGTGGACATCATCCTTGCGTAGGTGCCTATATTGCCCATAATATGATTCACGATGCTCCGCATGTTGGTGTGCTATTTGGTAGTTGGGATTCACGTTTCGAATACAACGAGATATTTAATTATTGTTTGATTAGCGATGATATGGGTGCTTTCTATAGTTATGATTTATATGAAAGAATGGGTGGACATACTTTCGCTTATAACTTCATTCACAACACTTCCATTGGTGATGGCATTTATTTCGACCACGATCATCGTGATATGAAAATTTATGGCAATTTGGTAGCCTTAAATAGCGCCCCAAAAAGAAGGGGTACTGCATTTTTATATAAGATTGGAAGTCAGGTCAAAAATCCTCAAACCATCGAATGTTATAATAATATTGCGGTAATCAGTAATTATGGTTTTGAGATAGTTACTACCGGCACCAATAATAGTATCTACAATAATATCTCAGTAAAAAATACAGTACCCTATGTATGGAAAACGGTTACTGATAAAGCAAGGGATACTGCCGCTTCTACCCTTACAAAGGGCACGAATCTAACATACGATACTGATCCAGGTTTTGTAAATATGAATCAATTCGATTTTCGTTTAAAGCCTGATAGTAGGGTTTTTAAAGACTTGCCAGGGTTTCAACCTTTACCAATTGATAAGATGGGATTATTTGTAGATGAATACAGAAAAAAATTGCCAGCTGATAAAGAAGTTAACCGCTTTGTTAATTTGAAAAGTAAGCAAGGAATCGGTACGGATATTTTAGATCGACAATAGTTTAAAATTAAATGGAGTGAAACCATGATTTCACTCCATTTAATAGCTTACTTAGTTTAATCCCCAATGAAATTCATTTCCAGTATTCATCATGGGTTCAATTGAAACAGGCTTCTTAATTTCTTTCTGTGATAAAAGAACAGCGTCTCCTTTTTTGAGATTAATTTGATAACGACCATCTCCTAAATATTTTATTTTTACAGCAGGGTTATTTACACTGATTGTATTTTTCCAGTCTTTTATTTGTACAATACAAGGCTCGCCCGCATTACTTTTAATGAACACCCAACTGGTGATTCCATTTTCTCTTTTTGCTGAAATTTCAAAGCCGCCTTCCGCCCTTAGTTGATGAAATGATGCGTCTTTCCAGGCATCAGGCATAGAAGGAAAAATTCGGATAGTATTCCCCCAACTTTGAATCAACATGTCTAACATAGACCTAGTTGCAGAAATGGGGGATTCAAAAGTGGGCCATCCATTTTCACTATAAAAACCATTTGCCGTAACAGTTGGCACTGAATAAGGTAAAACCTGTAAGGACCTTTGTAACCATTGCAAACTCTTATTACCATTCCCCATAGCCGCCCAAAGAGACGCTGCCCCAGTGAATTTATACATGCAGTTGTCTCCATTTAAAGAAGTATAATTTTCTATAGATTTTTCCATCAAAGCTTTTGATTCCGGATGGTTTTCTATGTTCATCTCATATAATGGAAATATGGAGAATAAATGACTATAATGTCTATGAGGTCTGTCAAAAGAAAGTTTTCTTCCTATTTTAATACCACGATCGTCAGTGGGATATTCCACTAAATTTTGAACAGCGTCTTTCCATTTGGGAATGAGAGGGTCATTTATTTGCAATCTTTCTGCGGAAATTAATAATGTTTGAAAACCCCATTTTGCCAAAGCTAGATTTAGGCTAACGTCTTGGTCCTCTCCATATTCATCTGAAAAACTGAGGGGTAAATGATACTTACCATCAGTACCCTTATACATTACCCGCAGATAAACATTAAAAGCCCTTTTCATTAAAGGATATATAGAATTGCGAAACCTTTCTTCATCCATGGTAAAACGATAGTGCAAATAAAACTGCTGCATGATCCATGGAAGGGCAATCAAACTCATTTTTTGTTTGGCAGCAGAATCCGCCCATAGGCCAACTTTACCAGACAAATCGTTAAACATGACTACGGTTTGCAAAGCGGAACAATCATTTTGAAATTCGGGAGGAACATTTTCTATGAGTTGCTGTTGGTATTTTTCAATCATCTTAAAATAGGGCTCTTCCATTGCCAATTGATTGGTGATCCCTGTAGCATAATAGGTTAGCTGTATATTCAAATTTGCCCAAATAGACAACCAACCACTTGGCTTATACCAAGGACCCATTAAGTCTATAGGAGGCTGATTTGGTCTTCCAGCACTTGCCATTCGGTATTGTTGCGCCCAATAAAAGCTTTCAATTTTTGCATCAGGAATACTAATAAAACTTGACTGATAATAATGATGCCACCATTTTCTATGCTTGTCAATCATTTCATTCTCAGCAATGCCTCTTGCTTGTTTCAATTGTGCTAGTGCAGATAGATGGCTTTGATTGAAAGGTTGTTTATTTTCTGCCCAATTATTGGCCTCTGTTAGGTATACTGATTGGTATCCATTCTTATCCTTGATTTGATTCCAGGCAGTTGCATAATTATCCCCATTAAGTAGTGGCTGCGTGATCAATTCGGCATCTCCTTTTTTTTCTACTTTAAAGGGAGGATTGGGTTCATAGATTTTTCCAGCCATTGGTCTTAAAGGAGCCCTTGCGCTATTACCCTGTTCTGGCCTAAAAGAGACTAGATTTTGACCTTCTTGACCCAAAGATTTATATTTTACAATGATGATTTTTTGATCTGTTGGTGCAATACAAGTTATTAGAACTGTTCCTTTATCCGTAACAATAGTGCCAGTAACTTCGGCATCATATAAATTGGTTCGGAAATTAACAGATTGAATATTCCCCATAGTTGTCAAAACCAATTTCCCAATTGGCAGTCTCACTTTTGGCCAAGGATATTTGTCCTTGATTTGTTCCGCGGTACGATGGTCATAAACATCTACCCGGCCAATTTCAAATACTATACTATTGGCTAAGACTGTGTCTTTAAAAAAGACAGTGCCCAGTAATCCATTTCCAACATAAGGACCTTCATAATAATTCAGGGGCATTTTGGTCCAAACAAGATCCTGGCTAGTTAATAATTTTTCCCAATTAATATTTGTTTTAACCTGTGCATTCAAATGAATATTATACACAATACAAATCAAGATTAGGCATTTATGGATGCTATTTTGTTTCATTTTTAATACGTGTTATAATCAATTTTAAATACGCTGAAATTTCTGGCTTTAATGGTAACCGATGACGAAACTTTTTCATTAGTAATTACATCAATCATGTTAGAATGTAGGGCAACTTTTTGATCCTCAAAAGAATAATTAATCGCGTACAAATAATTGCCTTTACTGCCTTTCACTTGCGTTAATTCAACCAATTCATTTTGAGAAATAGCTATTGGTGAAAGAGAAGCAGTTTTTAGTGCATCCTTAACTACAATACTGGCAGCTTCATTATTAACCACAGTGCCAACATAATAAACTGTACCCTTTCCATAATTGTTTTTAGTAATTACAGGAAAATTCTTAAAAAAACGGCTATTGTAAAAACCAATGGGAGTAGCTGTTTTAAGAGAAATCAAATCATGCCATAAGCTAGATGTAAAATGCGTTGTATCATCAAATATTTTAAGTTTGGTTTCTTCCACACCAATTAAGGCATGTTGTTCTTCAATAGATATTCCAGCCAATTCTTCCATTGAATTATTGAGTATTCTGCCAAAAGATTTCATGTCATCATTTCTTAAACCTGTCATACAAGTAATGATAACTGTTGCACCTTTTTTTGCAGCAGCTTTGAGTCTATCAATCACATCCTGATTAATGAGAACCATGTATGGCACTATGATTACACTATATTTATCAAAACGATCAGCAGATGAAATAATATCTGTAGTCATCGATTCATTTCTGCAAGAACGATAGTATTTGAAAACCTCTCTCATGTACCTGAAATCCATAGAAAACCTACCATCTTCAAATGCCCAATCATTTTTAAAATCCCTAATGATGGCCACTTTAGCATCAGGCAATGTAGCCCCTGTAATATTTCTTAATTCCATTAACTCATTAGCAACCTCATGGGCCTCAAAATATCTACGGCGTGGAATATTGTCTTCATCTAATACACCCACCATTACGTGTTCATGTGCAGCAGGGAATGTTTTAAAGGAGAAAAAGCTAATGCCCGTTGCACCTTGTGCAAATTCTTGTAAACTCCATAGTCTTACAGTTCCTGGTTCAACAATTTTTCTTTGATTCCCTGCTGTACGTCCTATTTGTGCTTCAGTCACCCAAAATGGCATTTGTTTTGTTCCACGAATTTGTGACAATGCGAATGAAGCCATATGAGGTGTATACACAAAAGGCCCCTTATTGCCATATTCGTTTTCTAGCGTCCAGCCATAGGGATAATTATCTATCGACAAAAAGTCGCAAGACTTAGCTATTTTATACAAATCCAATTGATATAAAAAACCACTGGAGCAAATATTGTGCGTAACACTAATAGTTGGACTGAAAGTTTTAATAATATTTCGTTGCAGGTTGTAGAAATCAATTGTATAATCGGAACAAAATTCCTGATAGTTTTGAAAACAAGATGGATTATCACCTTTTCGTGGAAGAAATATTTGATTGAATGAATGTAGTGTTTCACTCCAAAAAGAAAGATTCCAAGATTTATTTAGATGATCGATGGTTATATATTTTTTTGATAACCAATCACTGAATTTTTTCTGACAAAAAGCACAATAACAATACGGCTCTTCTGCCATTAATTCATTATCTACTTGATAGGCAATTACATTTTGATTATCCTTAAATTCTTTCGCCATTGCTGTTACCAATTTGGAACAGTAATTTTGAAAAATTGGATTGTTCAAACATGCATGACGCCTTTTACCATAGGGCTTATGTTCACCAGCGGCTGTTATTTGCATAATATCTGGATGCTTATCGTACATCCATTTGGGTATGGCAGAAGTGGGTGTTGCTAGAAATATTTTGATACCATATTTCGAGAGAATATCTACTGCTTCATGTAGCCAAGTGAAATTATATTTTCCTTCTTCCGGTTCCATAGAAGACCAGACCAAATCACCCATTCTTGCAACATTAAATCCAGCTTGTTTCATTAATTGTGCATCAATTTCAATTTCGGCTTTTGATAATTGATGCGGATAATAAGCAGCACCAATATACATTGCAGGTGATTGCTGGGCAAACACACCGTTATGATTAAAAAAAATCATCAATAAAAACAGAAAACTATAGCAGCTATTTTTGTTAACCATAAAAAAAATTAAAAAGTTGATAATTCATTATTTAAGACTTTAACATCCTTAGGCGCAATAGTTATTAAATATTTTTTTTCTTTTTTTTCAATCAATACATCTGCAGGTTTACTTAATAACAATAATACTTTACCGTTTACTTTTAACTCTTGAAAATTTGTTGCAGCAAATTTTTCAATATAACTATTTTTAACTTGCAATGCTGCATAGCCATTATAGGTTCCTTCAAAAAGATGCCCTTCAAAAAGCTGCTTAAAATTAGCGGCAATTCCTTTGTTGAAATTTTCGTAGTTAGAAAACAAGTAGCTACCATCTAACATTTTAATACTATTTGGTATATTATTTTTATTGATACCTAACCGAGACAATGCTTTTAAATCAAAACTATTTACAGTAGCACGATTTGCAATTTTATTCCATCGCATACTAATATCCTGCCCCAAAAAGCTTTTGGTAGCTGTGCCTTCAAGCATGAGCTTACCATTCTTTTTTACATATTGCTCTAAAAAATGAAGTGTTTTTTCTTTAGCATATTCTGGATATAAAAAAACTACTGCATCAAATTCATATCCATTGTAAACTGCTTTGCCTTTTTCATTTACTATTAATCGTCCATCTTCAATTACATCTGTGGGCACTAATGCATTTAAGTATCCCTGTTCCCATATTTGGGTTGCTTTCTCTTCGATTTTCAATTTGTCATTTATATCGCAAATACCTCTCTGTGTAGTGTCAGGATACCAGTTCATTAAAGCTTCTCTACCGAATACAACAAGCAATTTAATTTCTGGTAATGGTGGATTAAAATGATTCAATAATCGAGCACAATTTTCAACAGGGTTTATTTTTTCTAAAGCATATGGGCGCTCAACACTAATGCCCCAGTTTTGAACATCATTAATTGCATGATAATGGGTACGAATATTATATTGTAAATCAGTATATGCTTTTTCTTGAATTTTATTAATCTGTTTATCGTAAAACATATTGTATAGTATATGCTTACTGTAACCATATGCAATACCCATTTGGGTTGGGGTGGGTGTACTTTCATCGGTATGACCATACTCTCTTTTTACATTCCACCAATTAATACCTGTTTGCCAAACTTCATCTCCGTCTAAACTATTGTGATGGCTATCATGTAGTCCTATAAAAGTGTTTTGTCCAAAGGTTTTTTTGGCGCAATCATACATAGCTGATTCAACATTCAATGTACCTTTTCGCATGATGTCCATATATGTATTAATGGCTTTAATTCTTATTTCAGGTTCATTTACTGGAGCATAACGCATATCCAACAGCGCTCTTTCTAAATTGTAATGATACCACTCATTATATTTTCTGGCCATGTCTAATGAATATAACCGCTCCCTTAATGGCTCATTCACTTTTTGTAATTCCCAAATGGCAAATAATTTCAAATTGGTGTATTCATCTAAACCAACACCATCAAATGGAATGTTTTTATATGCTTCTATAATTTTCAAAAATTTATCAATCGCTTCTTGTGAATGGTTGGAAGAAACGTTATAAAAATGCTGTGTAGTTATATAGACTGTATATCCAGCATATTTTTTGTTTTGTTGGATGTGTAAAGCCACTGAAGAATCGGTCGTTTTAATAAGCTGACATTGATCTGTTATGTCTATCAAGGATCCAGGCACATAAAATCCATTACCTGCTTTTTTAAACAGATATGCTTTTAACAAGGTAGATTTAAATGGCTTACCACTTTGTGCCCTTATATGTTTCGCTTTGCTATAAATATTGCCAAGGCCATTGTTATCAAGCGTAGTTTCATTTTCCAAAACCATTCTTTCGCAACTAGCTTCGGATGTATTTTTGGGTGTTCCCCATAATTGCAACCCTATTTGTATTCCTTTTTTATGGGCATACGCAACAAGGTTTGTAAAGATTGGCTTCATTTTTTCAGTCTCAAAAAAATCAACCCCATTTCTAGCGGTTAAAAAAATCAGGGTGTATTTACTTGATATTGCAAGGCTATCAATTTTATTTTTCCAAGAAATTTCATTCAGCATGTCTTTATTGAAAAACCAATAAGCAATTTCAGGATGATTTAAATTATTGAATGAATTAATATATTGAATATTGCTACTTGGCATTTGAGACTTAGCTCCAATCTGAGCAAATAATGAATTGTTATTATTGATTTTCATTAAAAGAATCAACAAAAAAAACAATAATTCTTTTTTCATTTTTTTGTTTTAAAGTATTCTTATAAAAGAGACCCATGCCGAAACATGGGTCTCTTGATTCAAAACCAAAATCGACAAATTGCCTTGCCTATTTAAGAAATTATGGGGTAATTGTTAATTGAATGGTTTTAACAACAGTCTGTTTGTTGTTTTGATTTAAATTACTAGCTACATATGTTACATTATAAATACCCGGCGTAGTATACTTATATAGATATCGAGCATAAACACCTGGAATTTTATTGTAAACGTATTCTAAGCCAGCAAAAGCAGCATTTACTTCGTTTTTAATAGTAACCCCTGCATCAGGGCGAATAGTTTTTAAACTTGTTTTAGTAGTAATCAGCCAGTCATCATTGTCATCATTATTTGCAGTAACACCTGGATCAAATTGAATAGGATAAGCTGTTTTAATTGCAATACCATTACTGTTTCTTATACTATCAGCAGTTGAAATTCCACCCGTTCCAACATTCCATGCATTAAATCCTGGCAATGTATTGTTTTTGATACTTGCCTGTACCCATCCCGTATATTGAAAAGACGATGCATTAGCAGTTCCTGCAAATGGCGCAGAAAATAATTGATACAAAGTGCCATCAGCTTGATTATTAGTTAATGCCAAATTTTGTATCTGCCATTTACGTTGAGGATTAACTGGATCTTTTTTACCTAAAACTCTGAATGCAATATTGATAGAATCCGAAGTATTAAAATCACTGATATTGATAGAATCAGATGTAGTAAATGTTGTTGCTAAAGTGGTTGGCCATTTTGTATTACGGCTAGTAATATTTGTCCAAGTTGCATTTTGAATGCTATTTGCATCATACCCTTTTAGATTAGTAGATATATATAATTGCAAAGAATCATTCCCCGGCAAAACACCTTGTTGCATAGAAGTTTGAAATATCAATTTGTTGATTCCTGTAGCAGTATTCCTATTAATATTGGCATACTGTTTTCCTGATTCTCCAGAATAAAAAGTAATCTCATCTGGTTGTCCACTGAAATTAAACATTACACTATCGCCTACTTTGTAAGTAAGTTTAGTTGTGGATACATCAAACCCATTAGGATAATCATTCCCGTCATATTTTGTACAAGAAGAAGTGGTGATTACTATCGTTCCAATTACAAAAAATGCTATTAAAAATATATTCTTTTTCATATGAATTTTATTAAAAGTATTACCATCCAATATTTTGAGTTGCTGCACTATTTTGCGCTATTTCAAAAGTAGACGGAATAGGAAATAATGAAAACTTTGCTGGATAAACAAGAAAATTACTAGCCGGCAATGATGCTGAAACTGCATATGAACTTGGCGCATTGGCTGCAACATCTGCAACTATCCCTTGCATTGCATTTGTGATGGTTCCCCAACGAATTAAATCAATACGTCTAACTCCTTCAAAGCAAAGCTCACGAGACCTTTCATCCATTATATTCTGTAAGGATAAAGTAGTTGCATCAACAGTTGGCTGTGGCGTTGTTGGTGAAAAACCATAAGCCCTTCTTCTTACTTGATTAAAATATTCCAGTGCCAATGCAGAGGCAGTTCCATTTACTTTTAAATCTGCTTCTGCAGCCATCAATAAAACATCTGCATATCTAATTATTGGAAAATTACATGCAGTGTTATTTTGTAACCTTGTTGGTGGAAGATTTGTTTCATATTCTCTTCTCCATTTTGCAACAGTTCTTTCGTAAGAAGTTGGATATCCAGTACCAGCTGCTGTAACATTTATTGCAGTTAGTTTTCCACCAGCAACTACACTTGTTGCAGTTGCGCCAGTACCAACTGTTGCAACGGTTGTATTAGTTGCATAACCAGTAAAGCTAATAGTTGGAGCAGTTGTATATCCAGAACCAGGATTATCAATCACAACAGAAGTGATAGCGCCTAATGCATTTGTATAGGCAGTGGCTGAAGCGCCTGTTCCTGTACCGGTAATAGTTACACTTAAATTAAAATATTTAGTAGTGGAAGCATTTGTTTTATATACATATGGCGAAACTGCCCAATCCCTTCTTAAATCACCAGGTGCAAATAGATTAAAGAACTTACTGTGTGGGCGATACGTACCTGATGAAAATCCTATAATAGAACCTGCTGTTGCATCCTGGCAATAAACGCCCATTACCGCTCCCAATGTTTGTGTCACTGGATAACCAGTATTGGCAAAAGTTCCAGTAACATTCGATTTAGATAAAAAAGTTGCGTCCCAGATCCCTTCACTTATAGCCGCATCATTTGCATTGTTTTGCATATTGTTAATAAAGATTCTTGCAAATGCAGGAGTGCTTGTATAAAGCGGATGAGGTGTTGCATACAAACTATGTATATTACTATTAATTAGCTTTTTTGCCCAGTTTAATGCTAAAGTATATTTTGAATTATCATTCAAAGGATTGCCGGCAGCAGTTAAACAAACCCTAGCTAGAATAGCTTGAATGGCAGACTTACTAACTACAGAGGTAGTTGCAGCCGCAGACTGCCAAGATTGTGGTGTTGTAATAGAAGGCACCATCGCTTCTGCTGCAGTCATTTCAGAAATGATATAGTCATAAACTTCTTTAGTTGAGCTTCTTGGAATATTAAAATTTGTACCCATTGCTGTGCTCAATTGTGATTTTATTGGAACGTCACCAAAACGAGTAACTAACAAGTAATAATAATAAGCACGTAGAAATTTGGCTTGACCTATCATATTAGTCTTCTTTGCGGTATCCATTGTAACACGAGAAGTGGCATCCAATAATACATTGCTTCGCTCGATACCAAAATATAGCTGACGCCAAAAATTACCAATATTTGTTTCAGTAGAATTGATATTATACATTTCCGTTAAAACAGTACCTGCAGTTGTTCCAGTTCTGAAGCATTCATCGGCACCGCCTTCTAAATAGCCCCATAATCCCTGAGCATATAATTGATCTTGTTCTAATGGATTATAGATAGATATTAATTGAGCGGTTAATTGCGCCTCAGTTGTAAAAGTTGTTGGCTGAAAAAAAACAGGCTCTAAGCTTATATTTTTCTGACAAGATAAGGTTAATACCCCCAACCATGTAATTAGTAAAATTATTTGCAATTTATTTTTCATAGCACAAATGTTATTTGATGTTATCATTAGAAGTTTACATTTAATCCGAAAGTGATAATCATAGAACGAGGATAAGGCGTATAATCATAGCCCCCAGCCAATGCAGAATAACCGCTACTTGGCTGAATGAATGTATACCCAGCACCACTAACTGATGTACTTCCAGTATTACTACCTCCAAATGGCGAATTAGCAGGATTTGAAGAACGGTATGTTGATACTTCCGGATCCATACCCGTATAATTTGTCCATGTAATTATATTTTGTGCAGAAACATTCAAACGAATATTATTAATCTTCGCTTTCTTTAACCAAGATGAAGGAAGATTATACCCAAGTGAAATCGTTTTCAACCTAAGAAAAGATCCGTCTTCTATTACACGAGAAGATGGTTTAGGGTTCGTGCCACTAGCATCTCCTTTTGAATTATATCTTGCTCTTGGAAGGTCATTAGTTGGATTATTTGGCGTCCATCTGTCGGCATAAGAAGCAAACTGATTTGAATTTAAAGCATATCCACCTGTGCTTTCGAACACAATTCGGTTAGCATTTAATATTTCGTTTCCATAACTCCATTGAAAGAAAATATTCAATGACCAATTTTTATAATTAAAATTATTATTCATTCCACCTGTGTGAATTGGAAGTGGACTGCCTAATGTTGTTTGGTCACTTGCATCTACAACCCCATCACCATTGATATCCTTGTACTTAGGGTCTCCTGGTTGCACGTTAGATGAATAGGCTGGCACACCCGATTTTAAGGCATAAGTACCATTCGATAATTTATTAAAATCATCATATTGATATACCCCACCCCACTGATAACCATAGAACTGAGATATAGGACCTCCTACTTTTGCAAGCCAAGCAGTTGAAGTACCAGTTAAACTCCATCCAGTTTGGATTGACTCTAATCCATTGTAAAACTCATTGATTTTACTCTTGTTAAATGAAATATTAAAGTTTGTTATCCAACTAAAATTCTTTTTTTGAATGTTGATTGTATTAATTGTAAACTCAAATCCATTATTAGATAAACTTCCAACATTCTGGTATTGAGAATTTGCACCATTTGGATATCCTGCACTATATGGAAGTCTTACTCCTAGTAAGAAATTCTTTGTGTCCTTTCTATAATAAATCGCTTCTGTTGTAATTCTTCCGTTCAAGAATTCAAGGTTCAAACCAAGGTCAAGACCTGAAGATGTTTCCCAAGTAAGTGCATCATTTCCATAAAAATAAGGTACAACACCAGCAATATTGGTGTTATTCCAAGCATATCCAGCACTATTTTGTAAAGCACCAAATTGAGCGAGATAACTAAAGTCACCTACTCTATTGTTACCAGTAGTACCATAACTAACCCTTAGTTTTCCATAATTGATTACGGAAGATAATTTACGCATAAATTTTTCTTCTGTAAAAGTCCAAGCAGCAGCAGTAGATGGGAAATACCCCCATTGTTTACCTGGTGCAAATTTAGAAGAGCCATCCCCTCTTAGGGTTGCCATGAAAAAATATTTGTTGTTATAATTATAGTTGGCCCTTCCAAAAAATGAATACAATTGATTGAGTGTACCAGCTAATGCAGTAGCACTTGGCGTTCCTACATTCATTGCCAAAATACCTAAGTACTCCGATGCTTGTGGCACATTGATAGAACTGAAACTAGTTCCATCTTGTTTTGCATATTGGTATTCCATACCTGCAACCGCATCTATTTTATGCAAATTTTTGATATTCTTGTTGTAGGTAATTGTATTACTTGTAGAATAAGTTTGTGCAAGAGATGTATTTACCGAACCATTGATCCCACTTGTATTGGGTATTGCTCCAGCAGAATTCTTAAACAAATTACCTTGTTGTGTTTGAGAATTATAAAATCTATCTAATCGTAGGAATGTAGAACTATAACCACCACTTACACGAATTTTAAAATCTTTCCAAAATGAATATTCAAGAAATGCATTGATGTAGGCAGTATTACTAATCTGCTTACGATATTCATTTTGAGCTTGAAGCAATGGATTAACTAAATTATCTCCCAAGGTTGTTGAGCCCGTTCCATTAATAAAGTCTTGAAAAGCGGCACTATCTATTAGATTATTTGCTACATCTTGACTACTTAAGCCAGTTGTAGGTCGGTATTGCCACATACCTTGCACAACACCTCCAGTACTAGCATTAGCAGCAATTGTTCCATAAGCAACAGTGTTTGAATAACTAGCACTTATACCAGATTTGAGATTCTTGCTTAACTTTTGATCGAGAGAGAAACGACCGTCATAGCGTTTCATACCCGTGTTTGTTATAATACCTGTTTGATCGTAGTATCCACCTGTAAACGAATAACGTGTATCTTGGTTACCGCCAGATACGTTTAGAGAATGATTTTTTGTAGCACCAGTTTGCATCAACAAATCTTGCCAATTATAACTTGGTGCAGTTTTGTAATAATTTAAATCAATCCCCTTTGATGGATCTAAATAAATTTGTTTAAAACGTGTACTTGGAATTGCGGGCGTACTATTAATACTATCTAACTCTAATTGCAATTTTACAAAATCATATGGCGCCATCATTGGAATTTGTTTGGTAACTTTTTGCTGGCCATAAGAAACATTGTAAGAAATTTTTGGCGCACCACTCTTACCATGTTTTGTAGTTATAAGAATAACTCCATTAGATCCACGAGAACCATAAATTGAAACAGAAGATGGGTCTTTTAATATTTCTAGTGATTCAATGTCATTTGGATTGATAGAATTTATATCCACATTTTCAACAGCAAAACCATCTATTACATATAAAGGCGAAGCTTCTTGCGTAACAGAAGAACCACGAATAGTAATAGTAGCAGCTGCCCCTGGTTGGCCATCTGATGAAACTACATTCACCCCAGAAACTCGGCCAGCAAGCATTTGGTCAAAAGCAGGTACTGGCGCCTTTTTCATGTCTTCAACATTTGCTTTTGCAGTTGAAGTAATCAAGTTTCTTCTGGTAGTAGTACCGTATCCTATTACAACCACATCATCCAATGAAGAGGTGGCATCCTTTAGCACAATGTCAATAATTGCTAGGGCACCAATTATCTTTTCGGTTGTTTCGTGACTAACGAAAGAAAAAACAAGTGTGGAACTTTGAGATGGCGCTTGTAATTTATAATGCCCTTGCGCATCAGTTAGGGCAGATTTATTAGTCCCCTTAATGGTTACTGTTACACCTTCAAGTACTTTGCCTTGAGCATCTTTTACAACTCCTGAAACTAAGATTTGCTTTTGAGCAAAACTATTTACCTGAATCAACAGTACAGAAACTGTAAGTACAAATAAAACAATAAAGGATCTACGTAATGTAGTTTTTTGAATAGAAGCGTACACACCAAAAAATTGACTTTGGAGATGTTTTTTCATATGACAGCAGTTTTATAAACAATAAGTAAATTTTAAAAGTGATCATTCCAAGAGGGAATTTCACTTTAATTCACAAATAAAACTACATTTCTTGTGGTCAAGTTGCTAAGCCAGTATCAAGTTTATTTACGGAACCGGTTTCGATGAGATAGCAAAAAAATGATGACCGGACCATTTAAAATAGTAAAATTATATTACAATATAATTTAATCCCAATATTGAGATAAATGTACCATGCTCTATTTTTTTTACTACAATTTCTTTCTAATATAAAAACGCTGCTCAATTGGCAATGCTGTTTTCACTTGTGGCGCAGCACTTCTACCCCATTGGTATGCAGCAACGATTACTTTAATAGGAAACTTAGTTGATGGAGGAATTTTAGTAAAGACTATTTTCCCATTTTTAATTATTGCAGGTCCTGCCACTACATAAAATTCAACTGGCAATCCTGCATCGGAACTAGCAACCAGCGGAACGGATTTTGTTCCCGCTGTTATATCAGGTATCGATTTAAAAATTACCTGTTGCTGTTTCCCTGCATTATTTCTTGTTAGTGTTAAACCACAAGGTTGAAATATACTACGAATACTATCATTTCCTTGCTGCCGTACCCCAATGTAATTAGCAGTATTGGGCCATGAACGATCTAATGAAATACGAAATCGATTATTACCTAATGGTTTGAATTGCCCACAAACCCATTCGAGAATGGGTGTTTCATTTGCTTTTGACAGTTGCTCTCCTGCACCAACTTTAAAATTATCTGGTATTCTATCTAGTAAGATTGGCTTTATTGAAAAAGTTATTCCATCATCTTCCATTTTAGAGAGTACAATTTTCGAAATGCCATTAAATACAAATGGCGCAATTTTTCCACTATCATCTAAGAATGCAGGAATCTGTGTTGCGGCTTTCCAGTTGATTGCAGCAAAAGATTGCGCCTCTACTGCACTTGCTTTATCAAAAAACCAAGGTAAAGCAGTTGACTCTTTGGTTTTAGAAAAGGCTGTAACAACATGGTGTTCATGTCCTGGAACAGGCATATCAGCTAGAAACCCTTTTTCTAATTGAACTGGTTTTAGTTTGGCACTACCATCATTTGAAAGGCGGGCTTTTGCAACCAAATCAATATAATGCGCAAAGTAATTCGCTAATTTTTCAGAGCAGTCAAAATGACCACTTGTACCATCTATCACGTAACTTAGAGGCCATTGAGGAAATTGCTTTCGCTGCAATAAAATGCTATTATACGCTTCGCCAATATCATTCCAACGTGTACGGATATCTACTTGATCTTGGCCCCATTCTTGCGCTGTACCAAAAGCAACTAATGTTGGAACATCTCTATTATTTGTGGGAAGATGGTTGTTCTTAATAAAAACGCCTGCAATACAACGTTCTGGGCTATATTCCATTAATGCATCCACCATTAACAAGTGGCCTGATTCACCCATTGGCAACCAAGGAACAGTAGCCACTTCAGCATAACCAGAAGTTTCAGCAAGTTTGTTAAGCATTTGCTGCAGAAAGTTAACAGTTGTTTTGGATTCCAATGCCATGTTCATTGTTTTGCCATCACGAACAGTTTTTCGAAAATTCATAAATGATGGCGTGCCCCAGATTATTCCAAGATCATTCGATTTACATGCTTTCCGAATGGCAGCATTACCTACCAACATATGTTCCGGAACATTGGCACACATTATTACAATCCCTCTAAGCTTTTTACATTTTTCGGGAATCCATAAATACAATTTGGCATTGGTTTTTGAACTATCTGCCCAAGTTGTACAAGTATCACTAACCATGAATTGAAAAACCTGATTTACAGCAGAGCGCTGTGCTTCTTTAGATAATGGTAGTGGTTGATTTTGGGCATTCACATCTCTAAAAAAAAAGAGGGTTATGGTGCATAGAAAAACCCACTTCCATGCACGTACAAATGTTAAAAAAGCTTTGCAGAAATAAAAATCTTGCATAGTGTAATATTCATGAAATGATCAGTTGTAAGTTCCATTAATTCTTTTTAAACGGACCATACAGGTGCCCATTTTCTACGGAACCGGTTTCGTTGTATTTTTTTATTATTTTCCTGTTGAGGCCCTCTCCACAATAACAGAAGGCATAATTATTTCTTCATTAAGCAGTTTGAATTTCTTTTTTTCTAAAGAATTTAAAAGTAAAGTCGCTGCTTTTGCGCCCATCTCATATGCTGGAGGTACTACAGTAGTTAAAGAGGGAGATAATAAAGAGGCAAAAGAAAGATTTGTATAAGAAATAATCTTAAGTTCTTTTGGTATGGATATTTTTAATTCTTCACATACATAATAACAAGTGATAGCCATTTTTTCTACAGGTGATAATATACCGTCTGGTCTTTTCTTAGAAAGCAGTAATTTTTTGATTGCTCGATAATTACTATCATAGTCCTGTGAACCTTTTACCACTAAAGAATCGTCTAAAGGGATATGATACTTTTCAAGGGCTTTGCAATAGCCTTCATACCTTCTTCTTCCAATTGAAAAATCTCTTAACACATACATGTATGCAATCCGCTTACACCCTTTTTTTATTAGTAGCTCAGTAGCTTTAAAAGCACTTTCCACATCATCAGCTGTTATTTTTGTTGCTTCTACTGTTTCACAAACTCGATCAATAAATATAACTGGTTTTCCTGCAGCCAACATTCCTCGTATATGATCTACCTCATTGTCTTTACTTACAACAGAAAGGATAACACCATCAACCCTTCCACTCTCTAATAATCGAAAAATAGACGCTTCTTTTTCTTGATCGTCAGTTGTTAAATAAAGCAATACATGATAATCTTTTTCATGAGCTACAGACTGTATTCCTTTGATAACAGTAGCAAAAAAATTATTCTCTACTTGAGGTAATACAACAGCAATGGTTTTACTATTGTGTTTGCGTAAACTACTTGCATATGGATTTGGCTGATAATTCAACTCTTTAGCTGCAGCTAATATCCTTTTTTTAGTTGCCGCACTTATTTCATAGCTATCTTTAAGTCCTCTAGAAACAGTTGATTTTGACAGACCCAAATGATTTGCCAACTGAATCAGATTTACAGAGCTCATATAGAAGCTTTATTTAATGAAAAATGAATATACAAAAAAAATAGATTTTTAATAGATAAATTAGTAGATTAATTTGGCTATTTCTGCATCAATATCTTGGGCCTTTAATTTAGCTTCTGCTAAGGGCAAACCCACTTTCATTGCGGGTCTTTTATGACCAGAAGCACTAAGCCATGCATCTTTCATTATTGATTGTTTCTGTGAAACCAAATTAAATATTTTTTCTCCATTTTTATTATTGGATAGTGCTACTTTGATATCTGAATAAATAGCCGCTTCTTCTTTCATATATTCCAAAATTGTTTTTGCCATAATCCAATGTCCCACTTCATTTGGATGCACTCCATCTACTGATAAGGCAAATCCTGCAATATGAAATTTCTTGTCTATTTTTCTGTGTGCTTCAAGATAATTTTTCATTTTAATATGCACATTTGCCACTTCCCAACCTGCCGATTTATGTTGACTAATAATCCAATCTGAATATTTATCTAAGGTATTTGCATAGCCATTATTATTGCCTTTTAATTCATCATAAACAGGAGGCGTAACATGAATAATCACTGCACCAGATTCCACTATTTTATTATGAAGCCAATTAATACCATCCTTGAATTTTTGAAACCGTGTATTATCAAAAGGCAAATAAATGCCATCATTCATGCCATAACATGCAAATACAATATCAGGATGTGTAATAGCAAGCACTCGATCTAATCTTTCATGTAAATCAGGTCTTGGAAATTTACCATCGGCATGACCATCTTCGGAAAGACCTGAAACCGTTTCACTTGGCAAGCCTGCATTGATGATTTCGAATTTTTTATTAGGGTGGTGAGTTATTAAATAAGCCTCGATATCGCTTATATAATTTCCCGCATAGGTAATACTGTTTCCAAGAAATAATATTTTCTGAACAGTTGTATCAGCGAATATGTTAGCGAAAATTACATTTGCGTAAATAAACGCTAATGAAACACAAATTATTTTTTTCATAATCGTTATATGAAGTACAATAATATAAATTTTATTGTACCTAAAAAAGAGGCCTACTATTGAATTACATCAATATAATTATTTTCGAATTAACCAGTTTGGGTCGTTACTTGTAACCAAATTAGGCTTTCCTGATAGGTACCCTAAAGAAATTAAAAATAGATCAGCTTCTAGAACAGCATTTACTACTTTTTCTTCTGAAGCAGTATAATGAGGCACAACAAATGCATGTCTGGTATCAGGCAATAAAATTAATTGCGCTTTATTGCCATTTTTATTCATTTCATTTGCAAATTGCTCTGACTGTTCTGGATAAATTACTTTATCATTTAAACCATGTAATAGTAAAGCCTTTGTATGATTGCTGTGAATATTAAAGATTGGCGATAAC
>Ga0304728_1000330_pt1 | contig 40317 bp, 27 predicted proteins | sample C_130625_MF_Meta_FD_190476 | JGI IMG/M metagenome (GOLD analysis project Ga0304728, IMG submission 190476) | Freshwater microbial communities from Lake Croche, Canada to study carbon cycling - C_130625_MF_MetaG (v2) (version 2) | ecosystem: Environmental > Aquatic > Freshwater > Lake | place... | reverse complement strand
ATCCTAGCACCATTAATTCAAGCGTGAGTTTTTCCTTTACACAACCTACTGGAACAACAACTATTACATCATATGATGCTTATATAGGAACATCGCAAACAACTAGTGGTAACTTTTATAAATATACCAGCGTAACAACAACTGGATCATCCACAATTACCTGCAGTAATTTGCCATTAACGTCATTCACGTCATCTAGTTCAACACCCAATTTATTTAGTTATATTACAAATAATTCTTGTTATTTATATGTTATAGCCAACAATCCGGGCGGAAGTTCTTCTGCGCCTGCATCGGCGACATCCATTTATCCATCGCCAAATTCACCAAGCTTTTTCTCCCAAACAGCAACAACAACCTCCATTACATTTACACTTACCGCACCAACACCTTCACCAACGGGGTATGCTTATAAATTCGGAAGTGCAGTTAGTTACACGCCTATTACTTCTTTACCTTTCACAGTAACCGCAGGAATATCAGCAAACACAAGTTATAGTTTTTCCTTTGTTTCGTACAACTCTGCCTTAAACAACTTTTCAACAGCTATCACGCAAATACTTTATTCCGCACCGAATAATATAACATCCGCTCCCGTAACAGAGATTACATCATCTTCCGCAAGAGTTACAGTTGCGGCCCCACCTGGAGGTGCATCAGGTTATGGTTATAGCGACTCTTCAGCTGGACCATTCACATATTTCTCCGCCACTTTTACATTATTTACTGATCTTTCCTCTGGAACAAGCTTTGATAAATGGTTTGTTGCGTATAGCTATTATAATTCGGCAGCTGGAACTGGAGTACCTTCTTTAAACCCTTTAAAAGTAACATTCCTAACTCTACCTACCGCTCCTAATGCGCCAATAATAGTGACACAAAGTCCCACCGGAACAACAACAACGAGTGTTGGATTTACCATAGAACCGCAAACTCCGACACCCACTGGTTATGCTTATAAATTACTGACGACAGATGCTGCTTATACACCTTTAACCCTCACAGGTAATTATTATCAAATAGCCGGTCTGTCTAATCCCAACACAAAATACATGTATAATATATATGCGTATAATGGACCGACAACAAATAGAGTATATTCATCCAACTATTTAATCTTTAATGCTTACACTGTGCCGTCGGCAATAAACGATCTTTCTTTTAACTATGATGGTACTTTCTCACTATCGTGCAATTTTACACCATCCGGAAGCGAACGTTGTGATTTCTTTTTTGTTTATTCTATTTATGGTACTACTAATTGGTCTGTTCCCGATTTACTAGGAACAGGGACTCCAGCTGGAACTAAAATGACGTTTACTTTTATCACGAGGTTTTTACCAAATGACATGGCATATAATGCGTATATTTATGCGAAAAATGCTATAAATACTTCCATTGTTGGAGCCATCGGTGCAACGACAACTTTTTATACACTTCCTAGTATGCCACAATTTATTTTTCAAAAAGATGCAGCGACTACCGTCTTTTATTCAACGACTTCACAAATAGTCTTCGTAAGGATAAGGATTCCTTATCCAGACTCCTCGTTCGGCATAAATCCTGGTGCAATTGGTGGTTTTTATCATTATTCTTCCGTAAGCCAAACAGGTGGTAAAGAAACAATTATTCCTATTGGGGGTGCAAATATAAATAAAATTGATTGTATTAATAACATCCTTCTTCTTCCATGTAATAGTTATAATTTTTATTTGCGAACCTACATTGGTAACGTAACAAACATTTCGCCCATTTATCTATTACAAGATACAGCGTATACAGCCCCCTTAATTATTTCTTCTATTTCTTTTATTCCAATGGTTGGAAATGTTACGACAGTTGATTTTTCATTTAATTACACTATTTATGCCGATGCCAAGACGCTACCAGTTTTTACTGCTTTTTTAGAAGAAAACTCAATTACAAACCCTTTGACAGCCTGGACTTTTAGTGCAGGCAATTATCAATTCGTGAGGGAGAGTTATGATGGTGTTTATCAATATACAGATGATAATAATTCAATATACTTGCCCATTAGCCCTCCTTATTCAGATACGGGTACTGTTGGTTCGCCACGGGTTTATGGTAGAACGTACACTATTTCTAATTTGAAAATAACAAACTTTAAAAGTTATGCTACAAAACAACCCCCTAATCTTTATTTAGTTAAATCACCGGCAACATATTACACATTATGGGTTGTAGCAATGAATAATGATACTGTTTGTTACCCGTTGTCTTCTATTCCAAGTTTGGTTTTTTCCACGGCACCGGAACCCCCAATAAAAGCTATTTTTGATAACTGTTATAATAAGGTAGTTGTTAGATTTTATAGTGATTCTGCCGGTACTATATTATATAATCCTACTAACCCAAAAACTGGTACTCAACCTATTTATCTTAGTTTCAGTCTTTTTATTAATGGTAGCCTTTATCCTAACTTTAATATAGCGAGTGTTACAGGTCAGGGAACAGCTCTTGTAATAACTACTAATAATAATTATTTTCTTCCAGGAACTAATAATTATCTTGTTGTTAAATATAATTTAGGCACTTCTTATTCATCTCCATTTACTAGCACATTATTTACCATTCCATATGCATATCCCGCACCAAACATACAACAATTGTCCATTGCTAATATATCTCATAAAGATCCAAGAGGTATATACGACAATTATATAAATTCATACAATATAACTGCTGCTAATTCAGCAACATTTTATTTTGTTAGTTATATTGAGGATAACCCATCAATAATAGCGTCTTATGTTTATTACTATTCAACGTCGGATAAAACCGGTTATTTGCTAGATAGCTACGATGGCACCAATGCTTTAGATAGTAACTTTAATCAACCGTACGAAGGAAAACTTATTTATAATGCATCGACTCCTACGGTTGGAAATAATAGCGGCTTAACTTTCCCGGCTACTTTAATAGCAGCTGGAAAATTTCCTACTACTCCACTTTATATTTACGGATTCGATTTTAATTATTATGCTGCCCCCAATAACCAGATTACTATCTACCGACCATCATCACGCATCTTATATCTTCAAAAGGTTTATTATTACTTAAACAATGTTGTTCTTGCGAAAGGCACTTTGTCGGTTGATATAATTTTTACAAACAACACAACTGCAATAACAAGTGTTGCAAGCTTTATATCTAACTTCAGCGCCATAGATATCTACATATATACGGATTCCATGTATAAATTTTTCAATGTTTTATTATACTCTAGAGAATTTTCTTCTGCGTCAAATAGTTATAGCAGTTATAATTCTGCATTTAAATTAGCTTATAGTAGTAATAAAATTACACTTACCATGGAAGTTGACAAAGCTAATATATCGTTTTTAACTTCTAGTTTGACATATGCTTCTATTAATGCCAGTTTATATTCGGTCAATAAAGGACCTGCAGCAATTGATTTATCCTGTACTTTTAATTCTGGAGCGGGTGGAAATATTTCATCCATAAAATTTTAAACTTTTCTGAATAACCTGAATTACATATCAATGAAACAAAATCATAAAAAACAAAATCATTTAAAACTAATTCGCGAAATAAAACATGGGAAATAAAAACGGCAGCATGATGCCAAAAATAAATTTTGAAGATATGCAACAAGTATGTAAAAATCCAGAGTTGTATTTATTGATAAATACTCTGCCCGAAACAGAGCAACATTGTCTCATTATAAACACGATCATCGCACAAAATGAAGAATCCTTGATAAATAAATACATCGGAATAAGTAAGTCAATTCGTCTCATTATTTATGGTCGTAATTCCAATGATGAAAAAGTATATGCAAAATATAATCAATTATTGGGACTGGGATTCACCAATATCTATGTCTATTTGGGAGGAATGTTTGAATGGTTGATTCTTCAGGATATTTATGGGAGAGAAGATTTCCCAACAACAACAAAACAATTAGATTTCTTGAAATATAAACCGCCCCAACGATTAAATATTAGTCTTATTGAGAACTAACCCTTCATTCGTCCGTCCGAGATTTCCCTTATCTACAACCATAAAAATATTATGTGTATATTTTATTCTGTTAAGAATCGTATTTTATTTTGTGCCTTGTTAAAAAAATGTCTTCATAAATATATTCGCGTGATTATATTTATTTCATTTGACAGCGGGTTATTTACTTATAGAAATTGTTGATTTAGTATATATTTAAATTTGTAAACAATATACATAGATAAATGCCAACGATATATTTATTCAATTCTACTAACCAAATTGGAACAGCTGTTGTATCAGGAACACCTCCAAATTATATAATAAATCTAATAAATTTGAATCAACCTTTAGGTATAACGAATTATTATAGTGACACCTCTAGAATTAATGATATTTCAAATAGCATAGTTGGGTTTCAGTGGAATGGAGGTAAAGCTTTGAGCGTAGCTCAGGGTTCTAAAAACTTTGTTTCAATTGTAATTCCAGATAGTGTTACATATATCGGAATCGGTGCATTTAGATTATCTCTTAGATTAACATCAGTAATTTTTTCTTCACGGTCAAATCTTCAGAGAATTGACGCGAATGCTTTTAATGGATGTAATTTACTATCAACAATAATAATTCCGTCAACTGTTACAACTATTGGTGATTACGCTTTTTACACTAATGTTAGTTTGACATCAGTAACCTTTTCTTCTCCATCATCCCTGAAGAGCCTCGGGAATAGTACTTTTTATGGTTGTAATCAGCTGCCGACAATAACAATCCCAACGACTACAACCCTAATTGGAAGTTACGCGTTTGGTGGATGTACAATTCTAAGTTCCGCCATTATTGATGGGTTGAATTCTTCTTTAGTTGACATAAGCAGTAACGCTTTTTATTTGTCTGGATTAACTAGAATAACCATTCCCGTATCGCTTTCTAAGATAGGGGTCAGTGCTTTTGAAGGATGTCTTTCAATGACAAGTGTTGATTTTGACCAACAATGCGATTACTCATTTAAAAATATAGGGAGCAAAGCATTTTATAATTGCGTAAGCTTAAACTCACTATATTTGGACAATCCAAATAATCCCACAGCATTTGCGGCGTTGACCGAAATCGGATATCAGGCTTTCAGTGGTTGTTCCGCATTGACTAGTTTTGTAATTCCCGTAAACGTTTCCGCCTTTTATGATTTGGGAATGGCTAGTTCGCTGTATTTAAGCGATTTAATAATCCAAGGACAAGCTTTTGTAAGTAATCCGGTTATAAATGGCATTATGATTCCTAGTGCGTACCCAGCTCAACCAACAGATACACTTCCGAACGGTTATAGTCCGCCACTAACTAATGCGTCAAACCAATTTAGTAACATTTCCTCTGGAATATTTTTGCGAGGGGTGGGTGGTGGAAGCACGGCTACCATACAGGGTTTAAATATTAAAAATGTTGTATTTGGACCAGGGGTTACTATGATACCAGATGGTTATTTTGGCATAGTTAACGATCCGGGCAACTTACACAACCGCTCTTATTTTATTTCTGTTACCTCTATTAAAGCAAATTATGTGACTTATATTGGATATAGTTCTTTTTCAGCGTGTATTTTTTTAAATTCTTTTTCAGCAACTTCACTTCAAGTTATATCACCCTCTGCATTTTCCTCAGACGTTTCTCTTTCTTTAATTATTCCCCCTTCCTTAACTAGGATAGATGGATACTATAATTTCCAATACGTAGGAAATTTAATAATTAATAATTCGACAATACTTGATACTCTTTTTTCAAATTCAGTCCCCACTTACAACCCCTTTATTCAGCTTCAAAATTTATTTTTTACAGCTGACAACACATTAGTTGCTTCAGGATTTTTTATCAGACCAAAATCTAGCACTATCACTATCGGTTCTAACATCATAAACCTTTCCTCTCCTTCTGGAACAAACGGGTTATTTCTTAATTCACAGAATTTTTTAAATTCTATGATTGACCTACAATTTTCTCTACCTTCATCGGTTACAAGTATAGGAAGTTATGCTTTTGCTGATGTATTGGTTAGTGTAACTCTTCCAAGCAGTGTTACATCAATCGGTGCCAATGCTTTTTCTAATTGTGCGACAAAATTAACAAGCGTAATATTTAATTGTCCTAATCTTTCTTCTCTGGGAATGACTATTTTTTCGGGCTGCACCTCTCTAACAAAAATAGTTTTACCGTTAAACCGATTTATATCAACAAAAATTAGCACCATAACATCGTTTTTATTTGGTGCGACAACTCCATCTGCTAGTTTAAAAATAACTTATGCTTATTTTACGGGAACTTCGCCTGATTTTTATCAATTCGGGGGAAATTCTCTTAGTTCAAAAATTATTTCCATCGGTTCGTCATCAGATTCCTCTATGTCAATGATAATAAATTCAGTTCCAATAAATATTATAACTAAAGATCCCGCTTCGGCTAACAATACTAATTATAAAGTAGGTGGAGTAGACGTAGACAATTTATTTATTAGTCAATCTTCAATTGGTTCTTCGGGATATACAAGTAATAGAGGCGATCTTTTTTCATTATACCAACCAACAAGTTCATTTACAGTTAGTCAAGTCACCTCAACGCCAAACTCAATAACCATAAATATAGTATCAACTCCGCAATTCGTAGGAACTTATTTTGCCAACATATATATTTCTTCAACTAGTCCCTCGGGTTCGGTTTCAACCTTCTCCACGCTTACAGGAACTCAAAGTTTATTATATAATGTCCCGAATATAACATTGGATGGAAACAATAATTATACTTTTACCGGGTTGAACAAACTGTCTTATTACCTTATTTATTTTTCAGCAAATTACTCAGGTATTCCAAGTCCAATCTTTACACCAATAAATGCACTTTATACTAGTGACTACCTTCCGTATACACCCACATTAGTAAGCTTTGTGTATTCAAACGACACTAGTGCAATAATTACCATTGGTGTTCCCAAAGGGACTAATATATCAAACTTACCAATATCATATTATTTAGCGATTTCGTCAACACCATTATCAAATGTTCTGCCCACAAGCTGTAGTTTAATAAGCACCACTTCAACTACGCTTGCGGGACTTGTTGTAAATAATCAAAGTGATGTTCCTGGTAGCAACATTACAACAAACAATATATCATTTTCTCTTTCTAGTGGAAATTTCAGAACAACTACATATTATTTGTACATTTATTCTAAAAATCTTGCGATTCCCCAATCTTCTATTGTGAATTATTCAAATAATTATCTTACTCTTATATCTCCCCCCTTTTGACTGATTCATCAATCATTTCTCAAAATATGTTATTTACCAATAACATATGTATTTCATTTACTATTACACCACCACCAACAGAATATATTTATTCAACAAGCAATCCGCCGATGGGGATAAGAATCAGTTACACTGAGTCACAGTCAACAATATTTTACTCTGATTTTTCTAATAATGTCCTCCTTTTGGCAAACTCACAATATACATTTTATTTTATAGCGTATTATGGAGACAACCAAACCGGTGTTTTTTCAAAATTACTTTATACAAAACCCAATCCTACGTAATCAAAGTTCATAAAAATTGCATAGATTTGCTTGGAAGAATAATTAACATTCATAAATATAATCGCGGGATTACATTTATTCTTTTTGATGACAAATTATTGTCGGAACGAATTAACCGCTTGTTCTATTTCGGTTTTTAACCATTTTATATGGTTTGCTATTAATATATCGTAAATAACCAGCCTTTTACTAACTATATTTTCTTCCGTATAGAATACCATCATATTCGGTGGACGATAGACTTTTGAATAAACCCAATCAATATTTTCTCCTAATATAATTTGTAAAGACTTACTTGTTCGGCGTGACATTTCTGTTAATATTATTAACAATGATCCAGGTAATTTTTTTAAGAAAAATTCGTTCTGCTTTTCTAACTCACGATTTTTTTTATATAGGATATAATAGTAAAGCCTTTCGTGTAACAAATCTTCCAGTTTTACATAATATACTCTAGCATTGCCTACATCCCTCCTGGTCATCCCTCCCTTGTATATTTGCGATATGATCGGCGATGTTCTGTTTAAAGCCATGTAACCATATCCGATATCCAACGCTGCTAAAAACCCCGACCCGTCTCTTTTAATAATGCTAACTTTGACTATACTGTCAACATCTACTGACGACGTTTTAAACAATTCCAAATCATCAGGTTCCGACAAATGTAGTAATTTTCTTACTTCGGGTGTTTTCGCGACACTTGATATATTGAAATTTATATTGTTTCCTTTTATAGCCCAAATTAAAAACGCACCAATTTGGTAAGCATATCTTTTGAAATTATTTGATGAACCCGGTTGTTTCGGCATAATATAGAAATCAAAATCGTTTGTATTAATGAGTGTTTCTACTTGTATCGCTTTTCCTCCTTTCAATAATAAATAACATGTGTCAGAATTGTCTAGAATAAATGTTATAATGCACATTAGGTAACCCAATATAGACATTTCTTTTTCGTAAGAAAGATAAGGATATGAAGGATTCGGATTATAGAGAGAAAAATGCGGTATCAACTTTGTTAAATCGGCGGACATAGAATCTTCGCCCATTTTACTCATAATTAGATTTTTAATGCTAAGTAAACTCTCCATCGCTGTTTTTGTTGAACCGGTTATTATTTCCATTTTAGGTAACCAAAATTCTCTTATTTCGTAAACTTGTAATTCTAATTCCTTCTGTCTCATTATTTCCAGTTCCACCAATCTGTTTTCTTCCACTTTTCTTAGTCTCTCTTCTTCCTCTTGGTGAAATCTTTCTTCTTCTTCTAATCGTTTTGCTTCCTCTTGGCGAAATATCTCTTCTTCTTCTAATCTCCTTTTTTCCTCTTTTTTAATTCTTTTTTTTTCCATGTCTGCGGCTATTTTCGCACTTTTTGTTAATTCCGAGGAGACTTGTTTACTTGACATTGTTTCTGCTAGCGCTAGTGCAGCGGCGTCCATGGCTTTTTTTTCATCTGCTTCTGCTTTTTTTCTTTCTTCTGCTTTTTTTCTTTCTTCTGTCCTTTTTCTTGCTTCTTCTTTTGCCGCTTCTTGTGCCGCCTCTTCTGCCGCTTTTTCTGCCAGCAATTTCGCCTGTTTCGCTTCTTTTTCTCTTATTTTTTTCTCCGCTTTTGCCCTCGCTTTTGCCGGGTCTTGTGTAATTGGCGCTTTATCGTCCGAAGTTAAAGAAGCAAACAATTCTTCTTCTGCTCGTTTTGCTGCTGATTCAGCATCGCTTTTATATCTAGCCAATGTTTCATCTGTAAGAACTCCGGGAAATGGAAGTTCGGGTTTATAAATATTCAACATGGTTAATATTTCTTCATTGAGACCTTTTCTTGAAACGCTTTTGATATCCACGCCAGGTTTTGTCAAGAGTAAATTAACCATTAGGGTGAAATTTTGTGAACAAGCAATTTCTAAGGCAGTTTTTCCTTTGCTTAATTTATTTATTTCAAGTTTGGGTGAATCAAGAATTAATTTTACCATGTCGGCATCATTCCCTAAAAGAGCAAAAACCAAGGGTGTTGAATAAGGATATTTTTTTGCTGGGGGCAAACTAGAACCAGGTGCATAATTAATATCCAAGCGCGGGTTTTCTATTAATTTTTTTGCGAGTGCCAATGATTTTTCATATAATACCACCTCATACGCGTTTTGTCCACCCTTCTTTTCTTCAAATCCTTTACGTGCAATTCTTAAATAAATAAGAATGGTTAGTGGTGTAAAATACTCTTCATGCACCTTAAATTCAATATTAACATCTGTTATTGGGCTTTCTTGAAGAATACCTGCACATTCAAATGCATTTCTTCTAATCACTTGTGCTAGAGCAGGAATCTTTAGTGGAATACCAGTTTTTTTATTTTTAGTTAAAAAAACCTCATTTGTATCAACACCATATTTTATTAATAGTTGAAGATTTCTTGGGTTGAAATTCATATTTATAGCAGCTTCTAGTGGAGAGAAAACGTACTTTGCCTCCACTATTTCACATTTTTCACTTACACTCGCACCCAATTTCAATACTAACGGCAATGTTTGATTGACAAAAATTTCATGGTCCGAGTCTAACAATAATAAAACTAGTGGTGTTAGCTGACAAAGTCCCAAGTCATCACCCTTTCTATCGTTCCGGTAAAGAGAAAGCTCATCTATGCTTGCGCCACATTCAAAGAGGGTTTCCAAATATTTATTCCTGATAAAACCCACAATTTTTCCGCTTAATTCGCCGAAAATTGCTGTTTCGCCGCGCCAATTCCGAACATTAAAATCCGCATCCTTTTCTTTTAATTTTTGCAATAACATTTTTACTGTAACCTCATCATCTACATTAATCTCATCATCTATGTTGTATAAAATTGAGTATAACAAATAACTTTTTTGTTCCGTCACTTCTCCATCTATAAGAACTGTTGATGAAATTTCAGTGTTTAAAATGTTTTCATCATGTGATTCAATCTCAATCAAGTTAATATATTCTAGTAATTCTTTTTTTTTTCCGGTTAGTAAGTCGCTGTTCTTAGGGAGATCTATTTTTCTATTAATAAGTGTCTGAAATTTTAAAATTCCATTCATTATGTTTTTTATATCTGTGCGGAATTCGTCGGGAGTCGGGTCGCGTCCGCCTCTTTGAACTCGTTGCACACGTTGTAATCGCCTAATGGTGTTTTTCGTATTTTTTTTCCGCTTATATGTTCCTCTACGAATATCTTTATTTTTTTTATAAGTTTTGTTTCGTTTTTTATAATTCTTTTTAGATTGTTTATTTTTTTTCATAATTATATTATGTAATTATTAAAAAAAATCATATTCGCCTTTTTATTTTCTCATTGTCCGTCTCTTTTTATTTGCTCGTGTTTTTCTCCTAGATTTTCTGGTTTTTGACCGACGCTTTTTTCTTCCACCAGACGTTTTTGGTGAAAAATCAAGCAATTGTGTCGTCAATAAATATAGCTGCCCGCAGTTTCTATCATCTAAATTCAATGCTACAATAGATTGTATTCCCATTATAACCGACATATCACTAACCTCAAGTAAAGTGGCACGGTCCCGATTTATATCGCGTAAATACCGAAAAAAAATATTAAAGTTATCGTCCGTTATCCCTTGCCCCAAATGATATTTTATGCTGGCTACAAAGTCTTTTTTGTTTTGAACGGTTACTTTTTCTGGAACATCCCGTTCAAAGACTCTTCCTGCTTCTTCGTCCATATATTGTAGACATATTTTTCTAAAACATGAAGCGCGATTATTTACACATCAATAAATTTTATAATGTCTTCCCGCCAAATATCAATCTGTTCCGCGTTTTCACGAATATCAATATCACCATCCAACACTAAAGTATCCAATATATTACTATTTTCGGAAATCATATAATCATGATAAACCCCACACCTTTCTAGATATTCCAAAGAAATGACATCCTCGCCGTTTCTGGACCGCCGCATAACTCGCTCATGACATACGGTCGGTTTTGCCTTGACATAAATAATCTTGCTCAGTTCACAGTCTTGTAAAAACGTATCAAACCACTTGGTATAAATCTGATAATTCACGTCCTCAATTTTTCCCATATCATACAGCATCTTGGCAAATACAAATTTGTCGGTATAAAGACTGCGTTCGGTGATAATAGTCGCGCCAGGACACTCTTCCATCGTTTTCTTCAGTAGTGCCAATCGTGAAATATATGCCATCATTTGAAAGGAAAATGCATATTTGTCTTGGTCCGCATAAAATTTCTCCAGCATGGTTTTCCCCACATGGTCCTTGATGGATTCCCATTCTTTTACTGGTTCATCCAGAAAGACGACGGTGTCATCGCCCTTGAAATGCTCTTTTAAATGTCCCAATAATGTGCTCTTCCCCGAACCAATGTTCCCCTCAATAGACACGATTTGTGATTTGGAATTCCCCATGGTTTTTCTTGTTTAAGCATTAAAGAAAATGCTTTTTTGTATTCAATTTTTATTGGACGGCGTTTTCATAATTCAACAAAAATTGAATGTAAATAATCGTTTAAACCCACGAATATATAATATATATAGCAACATGGATCTGAATCAACGTAAACTGACAAAGTCGGAATGGGAGTCCATTGAGATTCCTGTTTCTGAAGGAGAGAAAGAGGTTCTAACACTCATGATTGCGGGGTATCATGATGTAAACATCAAGAAGAACAAATTTGAATCTTTATTTGCCTTTTTAAAAGTGGATTATGGCGAACAAATGGAAGACCACCTATATAATAGATATTTTCTTGCAAAGATTCGCGAGATAAATGCCGCATATCCGCAAAAATTTCTCGTTGTTTCAGTAAATTCAGCACCTTCAATCAAAAAAGCCGACATAATTCGGATTGAAAAAAACACGCCTGAAAAAGTTAGAACGCTAGATATTTATGAGTATCTTCTCTTGGATATCACGGAAAAAGTATTGAAATATCGGGATAAGAAGAGCAGTAAGTGGTTACTACAATACTTCACTCTTTATAAGCTTTCAAAAAATAATATTCAACATATCAACCGACATATAAAAACGATTGTGGGAGATTTGCTCGCGGAGTTTGAAGAAGAGTTGGACATTGCCAAAATAATAGGTTCTTCAGTAGACCTCATTGAGAAAAACGCCATGTTGTTGAAATATGCCGACATGGTTTTATACGAACATCAAAAACAGTTATTTACAATTATGCGTTCTCCGGGTCCGAAGCTTGTTTTGTATATTGCTCCGACGGGGACCGGTAAAACCCTTTCACCTATCGGGCTTTCGGAAAATGGAAATCGGATTATATTTGTATGTGCCGCGAGACATGTCGGTCTCGCGCTTGCCCGAGCGGCAATTTCAGCAGATAAGAAAATCGCATTTGCGTTTGGTTGTTCATCCGCGGGCGATATTCGCCTCCATTATTTTGCAGCAAAGGAATATACAAAAAACTGGAAATCGGGCGGTATTTGGAAGGTAGATAATAGCGTGGGAGAAAAGGTTGAAATTATGATTTGTGACGTGAAATCATATTTGCCAGCCATGTATTATATGACGGCGTTCAATCCGGTTGAAAATGTTATTACCTATTGGGACGAACCCACGATTACCATGGACTATGGAGAACATGAGTTACATGAGGTTATCAAAAAGAATTGGTGTGAAAACATAATTCCAAACATGATTTTGTCTTCTGCCACCTTGCCGAAATTATACGAACTGACCGAAACAATTGCGGATTTCAAGAATAAGTATCCCTCCGGGAATATACATAATATTGTTAGTAATGATTGTAGAAAGACGATTCCAATCATCAATAAAAATGGATATGTTGTTCTGCCGCATTATTTAAGCGAGGATTATGCGGAGATTTTAAAGATTGTAGAGCACTGTGAGAAAAATTATACCTTGTTGCGGTACTTTGATTTGTTAGAAGTAGTTCAGTTTATTGAATTCCTAGAAAAGAACAATTATGTTTCCCGAAGTTGCATAATATCTAGACACTTTTCCTCACTAGATGACGTGAATATGCTCAACATAAAAATCCATTATTTGCGCGTCCTTAAAAATATTAACAGCGGAACATGGGGCGCCGTATATGTTTCCATGAAAGGACTTAAAAAGAAGAGAATTCAACCAAACACGTCAATTGACCCGAAAGGAAATTTCACAACAAGTTCTGCAATGAGAAGAATATCAAGTATCGGTCCAGGTGTCACATTTGAAGAAAGGGCCGGCATGCCGATAACGAAACTTCTTAGTGAACAGTCAACTGAAAAAAAGGCACTAGAAAGTGAGACGGGCGATTGTGCCATTTATGTCACCACCAAGGATGCGCATACTTTGACGGACGGTCCCACGATATTTCTAGCGGAAAATATTGAAAAAATCGCGAAATTTTGTATTCAACAAGCAAATATCCCGGCGAAAGTCATGGATGACATAATGGTCCGTATAGAATATAACAATAATGTAAATCAGCGAATCATAGAATTAGAACATAAATTGGAAGACTTTATTGAAAAAAATAGCACGCAAAATGTTGATGAACCGGGAAATAAGAAAAATTTAAAGGATAACGAGAAGAGTCCTGAAATAAATAAAATGAACGGGACACTGGATTCACTGCGAGCAATGATAAAATCCGCCGAGTTGAATGAGACATTTATCCCAAATAAACCGTTGCATTTGAAAAAATGGAGTACGGGTGAAATAAAGAACGCGTTTACGTGTGAAATAGATGAAAATGTTATAATTGATATTATGACGCTTGGTGATGTTGCAGATAGTTGGAAGGTATTGCTATTAATGGGAATCGGCGTTTTCACAAATCATGAGAGCATCGCGTATACCGAGATTATGAAAAAATTGGCAGACCAGCAAAAATTATATATGATTATAGCGTCAAGTGATTATATTTACGGAACTAATTATCAGTTTTGTCATGGCTATATCAGTAAAGACTTGAATCTCACACAAGAAAAAATGATTCAAGCCCTGGGACGAATTGGAAGAAATAATATTCAGCAGGATTATTCCGTGAGGCTTCGCGATGATGAACAAATTAGAAATCTATTCTATGAGGAAGAGAATAAGATGGAGGTTCTTAATATGAATAGACTGTTTAGCAGATAATATTTGTATTTCATTTCAAAATATATTGTTTGAAATGAAAAATTATTGTAATTTATTGGAATTTATTTGTTTTTTTTACATATTGATTTCCTCTTTTTTTGGCTTCCCGACAACTACATTTTCCCCCTCAAACAATTCTTTCCGAATATCTGCCGCAGAAATTGTTTGCAAATCTTCCGACAATTTAGATTCTTGCGTATTCATATTTTGAATGCCCACCAAATTCCCTTCTTCGTCTACATTCTGTGTCAACGTTGAACCCGTTTTTTCCGCATTCTTAATATTTTCCTCAATCGCCTTTCGCCGACTTTCCTTTAACCTTTCATCAAATGCCGACTTGGCAAATGACTCATTCTTGGTCTTCTCATGCATCAGCTGATTCAACTCGTCCTCAATATACTCAACTCGTCCTGTTTTGTATGCCTCTGGGTCCCACGGCATCCATAATCCCACCGGACCAACAAAAACATCATGATTGGGGTCAACTTCGCGTAACATCTTGCACCTTAGTTCGGCCTCTTCAACCGTTGGGTAACATCCACGAATCTTCAACCCACGCGTGGCAGTCTGAAAATTATGTTTCGCGTTAAATACATTATCTAGTTCTTCTTCATTTTTATCAACAAATGTCTTGAAATCGTCGTCCATATTAGAATTTGTAATCGCCTCTTGTTCTTCTTTAACAAACTCTTGAAAATCCTTCGTCATATCATCAAATGACAATTTATACTTGAAGGAAACGAAATTTAAAAATTGGACAAACTTCTCCATGCTTTTAGAAAAATCCCACTTCTTTAGGAACTCCTCAAAAAAAAACATTTCCTTCTGCTTCAAAATTTTCTCGGGTGAAACAAAAGAAACGCAGACAAATTTTTGACCAGCAATTGGCTTATCCTCCTCTAACAAATCAACATATTTGGGGTTAATCTTTCCTGATTCTGTTAATTTACGTTCCGCCATATTTTATATTTAGTAGTTGTAGTTAATTCTAAGTTTATTTATTCAACATATATATTTTTTTTCTTTCTATTTATTATAATAAAATGTTTGATGTTCAGGAGCTCATCAAGAGAATCATTAAGTATTTGGTAGAGGGTTTAATGGTCGCTCTTGCCGCCTACGCGATCCCTAAGCGTTCTCTCAATATTGAGGAAATTGCCCTTATCGCTCTTACCGCTGCTGCCACTTTCTCCATTCTTGATACCTATATCCCTGCGATTGGTGTCACTGCGCGGTCGGGTGCCGGTTTCGGAATCGGCGCCAATTTAGTTGGCTTCCCTGGTGGTCTATAAATTACAACGCGTCAAATAATTAGAGAATATTCAGTAATTATTTGATTTTCAAAAAAAACTGGCAAAAATGCCGACAATTCCGACTATACAGGTTTGCGACAGGTGTCCACTCTCTTGATTTTTCTACCAAGCGTTTTATTTCTTTTGATTTTATTTTATTGAATGTTATCTCGTTTAGTGTATTGGATTCTTCAGCACTTATTTCGTTCATCTTGTTCCATACTTCAACAATTTTGTCTTCACTCAATAAATTTCCATCTTTGATTTTTCTGATTCTTATTTCCCCCGGAAGATTTTTTCCCATTAATAAATTAACTATTTTGGATCTCTCGGAATTTTCAGTAACAGGAACCGGATTGAAATCTACAATATAAAGTTCTCTTGGAGAGAATTTACAATCTGTCAGCGTAACTATTGGGTGTAATTTTAATTCCGGTATAAAGGATAGGATGGGAGTATTTATAACCTTGGTTTTAATGAGAGAAAACGAAGGAGTTGTCAATAATAGGAATATGACAAATCCTATCATTTCTTCGTATATATAAAATATACACAAAAAATCTTTAAACCGTTGCGATAAATTCCCAATCAAGGTCTTTACATATTTTTTTCCAAATAATGTCTTGTTCTATCAATTTCTCTCTATCTTTCAACATCGGAATCTCAATTAAATAGTGATGATGTCCTAATAACTCAAATAATTTATACAAAACGTAATAATAATGTAAGAAATTAACACGATAATCAGGACAATGTTTCGCGTAAGGGTATTGTATTTCCATGAAAAAATTACATAATATTTCTTCTAGCTCTTGAGAGATATTGGGTGGACTTATTCCTAGTTTGTCTTTAATAAAATTAATATGCTCATAGTATTTGTTATATCCAAGTTTTTTAAGTAGTCCCTTAGTAACATAATATGTCATTTGCTCGGTGTCTATTCTCTCCTTCTTGATCTGTTGCTTTAAATTTTCAATAACATCCGCCGGTATTTGAGTGGTTTCTTTTCCCTGAAATTGCGCCAATATTTCCTTGAAATGATTAATCTTTTTATATGCATAAAAACATATTTCTTTCGGTGGTTCCTTATAAGATGGTTTTTCGTTTTCAATCAAGTATTGAACATTGGTAGAACAAACATTACAAATTAACACTCCTTCATCGTCCATCGGAATTAATTCTCCCTTGAAACACGATTGACAAACATCTGTTGGTCTTGCATAAAAATGCACATCCAGGAAAGAATCGTCTATGTTACTTAAATATTTTTGAAAAATGTTTTTATTTTGAGCCTCAATGCCAGTAACATTTTCTTCATTTTTTATCTTGAAAAATGTATTAATTAATTTACTCTTTGTTGTTACCGCATTATTGGTGGGTTCGCCCATTGAAATGCTTTTTTTATTTTCAAAATACTCAAATATAAATTTTGAATTGTCCAGATAATAATTTTTTTTTTTTAGTCTAAGCGATTTTATTTCGTTGTTGATTTCTGCAACACGGTCTTGATAGTCTAATACTTGTTCAATTATTAAATCAGGGGTTGTTTCATTATCCGACAACTTTTGAAGAATGATGTTTCGCTCTTCTTTAAGTTTAGGGATTTTGTCCATTTCGTCTTTATTAAATTCATTGATGAATTCTTTATGTTTTCCATCTAGCGTTGTGGAATTTTTTTTATTGAATTTATTTTTTTTTGCTGCTTTAGGTTTAAATGATGGCATTTATAGTTATTTATAGTTGTTTGTATCTATTTTTTTAATTGTTAATAAAGAAAATATATATTTTACTTTTCTTCTTGAAAAATATGAAGCAGACAATAGACGAAATAAACATTCATGTTCAGAGCTCCGAAAAAACAAAAAACGGCTATGACATAACTATTGAAAATGTTAAATTTCAGAAAATGTTGTTTTTATTCAACGCAATAAACGATGGTTGGCGTGTTAAAAAAGATAAAGATTCATATATATTCACCAAAAACCATGAGGACAAAAAGGAAATTTTTACAGAAACTTATCTCTACTCTTTCATGGAAAAAAACTTTGACATGAACAAATTACTAAAATAATGTTTTTAAAAATAGTTACCAGCATATATGAATAAAACTTTGAAAAAAACAAAAAAATAATGCTGAGTTTGAATAGATGTGTGCTTTAAAATACAATTAATTAACAATTAAATGTATTTTTCTAAAATTTTTTTCTTTAGGAATATTATAAAAATGGGCGGTGGCTTAATGCAATTGGTCGCTTACGGCGCACAGGACGTTTATCTCACAGGCAATCCTCAGATCACTTTTTGGAAAGTTACCTACAGACGCTACACAAACTTTGCTATTGAATCCATTGAGCAGACATTCAACGGACAGGCTGATTTTGGTCGCCGTGTTACCTGCATTATCAGCCGCAACGGCGATCTTGCTTACCGCACCTACCTTCAGGTGACCCTCCCCGAAATCAACCAGCAGATGAAAAGCACTACCGGCAACGTATATGCTCGTTGGTTAGATTTCCCTGGCGAGCAGCTCATTGCTCAGGTTGAGGTTGAGATTGGTGGTCAGCGCATTGACCGTCAGTATGGTGACTGGATGCACATCTGGAACCAGCTCACCATGACTTCCGAGCAGCAGCGTGGTTATTTCAAGATGATTGGTAATACCACCCAGCTTACCTTCATCACTGATCCTAACTTCGCCGACATTGATGGTCCTTGTGATTCCAACGCTCCCCGTCAGGTGTGCGCTCCTCGCAATGCTCTTCCCGAGACCACTCTCTACATTCCCCTTCAGTTCTGGTTCTGCACCAACCCCGGTCTTGCTCTTCCCTTAATTGCTCTTCAGTACCACGAAGTAAAGATTAACCTTGATTTACGTCCTATTGATGAGTGCTTATGGGCTGTCACCACTTTAACTAGTAGTTCCGGCGCCACCGTTTCCACGACTGCTGCTACCATCGCCTACAACCAGTCTTTAGTTGCTGCCTCTTTATATGTTGACTACGTGTTTTTGGACACCGACGAGCGTCGCCGTTTTGCCCAGAACCCCCACGAGTATTTAATCACTCAGCTTCAGTTCACTGGTGACGAGTCTGTTGGTTCTTCTTCCAACAAGATCAAGCTTAACTTCAACCACCCCTGCAAGGAGTTAATCTGGGTTGTCCAGCCCGATCAGAACGTTGATTACTGCTCGTCTCTTTTGGGTGGCGCTGTCCTCTACCAGTTGTTAGGTGCCCAGCCTTTCAACTACACTGACGCGCTTGATGCTCTTCCCAACGCTATTCACTCTTATGCCGGTTCCAACATTAACGGTCCTTACGGCGTCATCCTCTCCAGCGGTGTTCTTAGCGACCAGGGCGCTGATAACGTCGCTAGCAGTTTTACCAACGGTATCTTCTGGAATAGCAGTGCTTATAACAACGGATATGGACAAGGTTTTGCCCCTGGTGCCAACACGCCTCCTACATACACCGCTGGTGGTAATGTCGGCACCTCGCCCGAGCAAGGCTCCTCCGTCTCCGACGCCGGTTCCTTCGTCCTTTGCGAGACCTCTCTTGACATGCACTGCTGGGGCCAGAACCCCGTCGTTGTTGCCAAGCTCCAGCTCAATGGCCAGGACCGCTTCTCTGAGCGCGAGGGCACCTATTTCTCCTGGGTCCAGCCTTACCAGGTGCACACCCGCTCCCCTGATGAGGGCATCAACGTCTACAGTTTTGCTCTCCGCCCCGAAGAGCATCAACCCTCAGGCACGTGCAACTTTTCACGCATTGACAACGCCACCTTACAGCTTGTGCTCTCCAACGCCACCGTTGAGGGCACAAAAACCGCCAAAGTGCGTGTCTATGCTACCAACTACAACGTCTTACGTATCATGAGTGGTATGGGCGGGTTAGCATATTCCAATTAAGCACATTACCGTCTGGTATTTTATTTTCTATTTTTAAAATAATTTAATAATTAATGCTTTTAATTATTAAAAACAAAAAACAATATAAAGACATAGTAGAAAGTAATATATAAAATGAGCGTGGATATCGTAAATCTCATTGAAAGCAATCCGATTACCAAGCTAAACGGTAATTACCATTCAAAATTGGTTGAAAAGGTGCAAAAAACCTTTACAAATTATGAACAACAGATGTTTGTTGCAAGTTTTTATTGTTATTTGAAGCATGATAATAAGAATGATTTTGTAATTGATCTAGATAATGTGTGGAAATGGTTAGGATTTCAACAAAAAGTTAAAGCAAAAGCCCTCCTTGAAAAAAACTTTACTATTAATAAAGACTATAAATTGTTGCTCTCCCAGCTGGGAAAGCAACATGAAAAAACACAAGGAGGTCATAATAAAGAAACATTTATGTTGAATGTTGACACTTTCAAGAAATTTTGTTTGAAGGCAGGAACAAAGAAAGCTGATGAAATTCACGATTATTTTATTAAATTGGAAAATGTTTTACAGGAAATATTATTAGAAGAAAGCGAAGAATTAAAAAAACAATTGTTAGAATTAGAAGACAAAAAGACCCAGGAATATAATGTAAAACTAGAAAAACAAAAAATATTAGAACGAGAGAAAATATTACTCAAAGAATATGCAACAGCTGGTGCCATTTTCTATATAATAAAAATTAAATCTTTTGAAAATGGAAACTATATTGTAAAAGTGGGCGAAAGTCGTAGAGGAGTTTTGGATAGATATAAGGAACATAAAACTAAATATGAGGAGTGTTTATTATTAGATTGTTTTACCGTCAACAAAAGCAAAGATTTTGAAACTTTTATAAAAGACCACGACTCTATTAGAGGAAGCAAAGTAAACGATTTGTCCGGACATGAAAACGAACTTGAACTATTTCTTATAGGTAAAAACTTATCATATCAATCATTATTAGACATTATTAACAAGAATATAAAATATTTTGATAACAATGACACCAATAAGTTAGAACTTGAAATTGAACAATTAAAATTATTACTAGAGATGAAAACAACAAATAATGACAATCTTTTAATTCAAGACTTAATTAAAACTGTAAAACAAATGTCATCTAAGATAGACAATTTGGAAAACGCAAGCAAAGATATTGCATCAAAACTAAACTCTATGCAAACAAAAACAACCACCAATTTTAATCAACCATTGGTAACACTAGGACCCCGATTACAAAAAATAAATCCAGAAACAATGGCGCTCATTCAAGTATATGAATCTGTTGCGGAATGTCTGAAAGAATATAACTTCAAGGTAAAGCGACCAAGCATTGATAAAGCGATAAAAGAAAATACAATTTATAACGGATTTAGGTGGGCTTTCGTAGACAGAAACATAGACCCCAATATTACATCTAATATAGAGCCAACAAAACAAACAAAAATCCAAAATTTGGGTTACGTAGCTAAATTAAATAAAGAAAAGACAGAAATACTCGCAGTTTATCTAGACCGAAAAACAGCAGCCATTAAAAATGGGTATGCGTCAATTTCTGCATTGGACACTCCAGTTAAAAATATCTCCCTAACAAATGGTAATTACTATATTTTATATGATAAATGTCACGAACAATTAAAAGAATCGTTTGAACACGACCATGGAGAACCCTTACTATACAAGAACGGCATTGGACAATTCAATGAGAACAACGAACTCATAAAAGAATTTGTTTGCAAATATGACTGCATAAAACAAGTCAAAATCGGAGACAAGACATTGTCAAAAGCACTTGACAAGAATGTTCTTTATAATGACCATTATTTCAAGACGATCGGAGAGAAAATATTTGTCGGTAACTAATATTTTCCAAATCTAAATAACAAGGGGTTTCTTATCAAAATGTCCACTGAGCACGGCGTTATTCGCCACCATCCCCATAGAATCCCCACCATTACTGTTCAAAACAAGATGAGATTTGATGTCCGCCAAAACACTCATAATTTTATCTATTATCTGCGCCATCATGGTGGAATTCGCTGCATTAACGGTTTTCAATACTTTCATCCAACAAACTAGTTCAGGATTATTCACGCTAAAATTTAGGTATGCTTTTGATGACGTAAATTGTATTAATTCTTTTGCCACTTTATCATTTTTATCTTTGATTGATTCCGGCGTTTCTTTTTGCATCTGCGTATTTATCGCGTCACAAAATTTCTTTGTCGCGGCGTCATAAGTCGCGTCGTGTTTGTTTTGCCCGTTCGCCGGTGCGGTTGTTTCTAATCCTTCAAAAAAATTTCTTCTAGTTCCGCTATTAAATAAAATTATTAATCCTAAAATAATTCCGGCGAATAATACTTTATTTGATTTCAAAAAAGATAGCATTGTCTATTATATACAATTATATTTTATTTATTATTAATTTGTAAATGAATATAAAATAGTAATATGTTATTATTATAATATATTACTTAATTAATGGCAAGAAAAATGGCTCTTATCACGGGAATAACTGGACAAGACGGGTCGTATTTGGCTGAATTGTTGCTAGAAAAAGGTTATGAAGTCTGGGGAATCATCCGAAGGTCGTCCAGCATAAATACTCAACGCATTGAACATATTTTTTCCCAATTAAATCTTCGGTATGGTGATTTGGCAGACGGAATAAATCTGACAAATATACTTAATGAAATAAAATCAAAATCCGATTTAGATGTTTTGGAAGTATATAATTTAGCGGCAATGAGTCATGTTAAAGTCTCTTTTGATATGCCCGAATACACCGGTGATGTTGACGGTCTAGGAACCTTGCGGGTTCTTGAAGCGTTGCGACAATCCGGGATTCCGCAGAATAAAATCCGATTTTACCAGGCGTCTACTTCAGAGCTGTACGGAAAAGTCATGGAAGTCCCACAAACCGAAAAAACACCTTTTTATCCGAGGTCTCCTTATGGTGTTGCTAAATTATACGGATTTTGGATTACTAAAAATTACCGCGAATCATACGGGATGTATGCTTGCTCCGGAATTTTATTCAATCATGAGAGTCCTAGAAGGGGACATAATTTTGTTACACGTAAAATAACAATCGCCCTGGGAAATATTATAAACGGAAAACAGGAGAAACTAGTTCTGGGTAATATTGACTCATTAAGAGACTGGGGGCATGCAAAAGACTATGTTCGCGGAATGTGGTTAATAATGCAGCAACCTGTCGCAGATGATTATGTTCTCTCTACCAATGAATATCATAGTGTCCGCGAATTTGTGGAGAAGTCGTTTGCCTTGAAGGGATTTCAAATTGAATGGACGGGAACTGGGGTTGATGAAATTGGTTATGATATGATAACCGGGAGAGAACTTATTGTTATTTCTGAGAAATATTTCCGCCCCGCCGAAGTAGAAGAATTATTGGGTGATAGCACCAAGGCGAGAAATGAAATGGGTTGGGAACCTGTTTACTCATTTGATGAATTAGTAAAAGAAATGGTGGAAGCCGATTGTTGAGTAATTTTTACCTTACGCGATGATGCGCGTCTTTAGGAGTTTAAAAATTTTCCGTTTGTTAATGCGAAAAATTTTTTAATATATTTATTATGTAAATGTTGTTAACAAAAAAAACTCTTTTAATAACCGGGGGAACTGGATTAGTAGGAAATGGGATAAAAAGTATTTCAAAAAATTACCCCCATTATGATTTTATATATATTTCATCAAAGGATTACAATCTTTCTCTCATGAATGACACGATTAAAATGTTTGAAGACACGAAACCTTCTTATGTTATTCATTTGGCAGCATGTGTCGGAGGTCTTTATAAAAATATGAACAATAAGGTGGAAATGTTGGAGAAAAACTTGATGATAAATTATAACGTTGTAAAATGTTGTCATGATTATAAAGTGGAAAAAATGGTAGCTTGTCTTTCAACGTGTATTTTTCCTGACAAAGTGACATATCCTATTGACGAATCAATGTTACATAATGGCCCACCTCATCATTCCAACGACGCTTATGCTTATGCAAAAAGAATGTTACATATTCACTGTAATGCATATAGGGAGAACTTCGGAGACAATTTTGTTTGTGTAACGCCGACGAATATATATGGCCATCACGACAATTTTGATTTAGAAAATGGACACGTTTTACCCGCGCTAATTCATAAATGTTTTTTGGCAAAATCCCAAGGGGTAGATTTTGTGGTGCGGGGAACTGGAACTCCCCTGAGACAATTTATTTATTCGGAAGATTTGGGACGCCTTATTATGTGGGTTTTGGAAAATTATGGGAGTGACGGGAGTGACGGGAGTGACGGGAGTGACGGGAGTGACGGGAGTGACGGGAGTGACGAAGGCGTAATTTTGTCTGTCCCCGAAAACCATGAAATAAGCATTGGCGATGTTGCCCGGATTATTGCAAAAAAGTTTGAATATTCCGACAGATTAGTTTTTGATTCTTCTTATAGTGATGGTCAATATAAAAAGACAGTAAGTTCTAAAAAAATTATTGGGTTAGTGGAGAATTTTCAATTTACCGACATTGAAACCGGGATTTCGGATACTATTGATTGGTTTCAAAAAAATAAATAAAGCTATTCTATTAAAATAAATAATGATGAAAGTTACACATATTCCAAAAGAGTTATTACATATAATATTAGAATATGACGGAAGAATCAAATATAGAAATGGAAAATATGTGAATGTTATCGCTGAAAATGATGAAAGATATGATATTGTTAAACCATACGTGAGTAAAAAAATGGAAATATTGAAAACAATAACCATATCGGATGACCGTAGTTTTTATTTTCAATTTAGTTTTGACACAATTAATGATATGGGATTATGTTACGACCTCGGGTTTAATGAAAGTGATGTTTTTGAAATATGTTATTATGATACGAGGAATGCTTGCTGGGAACTAATTAGAACATACATATAAATTCAGCATTTTTGCGGTTTTAATAATGATTATTGCTGAAACCTTAGAAAAAATTTTACAAATATGTATCCACCGAGTATACCATAAAGCAAGAAACCGACACCCGTCAAAATAATAATTTTTGCATAGGTTTTCATTCCTTTTATAGAACGTAAACTTGTCTTTATATGATTTGTCGGTGTTTCTACCACTTTGTCTTTTTCACGCTGATTTTAGGTCCCTGACCACGCTTCTTACTATTACTCGGGTCATATTTTTCTTCTTCCTCATCTGAATTAATATCTTTACTGAGTTCCCAAAACTCCTTTGAACCTAGCTTGAAATCGTTATGCGAATCGGCTTTATACCAGAAAACTTGTTCAGTAAGTCTGTTTGACTTGGCGTTGTTATTTATTACTAGGCACTCATAATTCTCAGTGCACTGGTCCATGACTTGACAAAAAGACTCAAATGTGGGAAACATTCCGGCGTAATTCTCATAAATGCGTTTCCGATTCGCAATATAAGGTTCTCTCAAAAGGAAAACATAATCTATGTTGGTTCTCAGTGTGGGTGGAATGCCCAAAGGATATTGCATTGTTATGATAAGCATGATTTTCCAATGTCTCCCGTTCATAAACAAAAGGCGCATCATTTTATCGCGCGCCCAGGTGGCGTCATAGAGACAATCATCTAAAATAACAAAAGCCCGCGGGTCAATAGAACTTCTCTTAAATGCCTCCATTTCTTTCTTGATTTGTTTCAACACAGACTTTTGTCGTTTCAATATATTTTCAATAATCGCAGTATTATATTCGTTATGAATAAAAAGCTTCGGCACGAGTTTACCATAGAATCCGTTACCCTCTTCTGTGCCGGCAACAACGACACCAATAGGAATATCTTGATGATAAAAGAGGAGGTCTCTTACCAAGAAAGACTTTCCGGTATCACGCCTTCCTACTAAAACAACCACCGGACCTTTTGCCTCGTTCGGCTTAAAGCTAATGGTTTTCATATCAAATTTTTTTAGCTCCAAAGACATAAGTTTATATATTTATGATTTTTAATAAAATAAATATATACGCATTTACCTTTTTTGTTTTTTCGTGTTTTTTCTGTTTTTCTTGGGCGTGCTTTTCTTGTTTTCCGTTTTTCTGACGTTTTTCTTGGTCGTTTTTCTTTGTTTCGTTTTCTTTTTTCTTCCAGCATTCATGCCAGATGAAATTCGTCTGCGTTCAGCCATTCTTTGCATATACCCTCCGGGTTGCCCTTCAAAATTCGGCGCGACAGCTTCCGGCATTTTTGCCATTATCATAACAACGTCTTGTTGAACCGTCGTTGCGGAAAACATAATAAACTGAAAATTTGCGTCCACCGTCAAGGAAGTTATTGAACCTACATTGGGTGATATTGTATGAATCAACTGTAATCCTATACCGTCCCACATTTTAATTGTTCCATCTATAGAACCAGTAATTACATACGCTTTGTCGGGACTCCAACCGAGACAATTGATTCTTCCGCCATGTCTTTCCACTCCGTCAATCGCTGGTGCATGCCCAAACAAAAATGCAGCGCCCCCTCCTTCCGGAATATCAAACTCGTTTTCCTCATCTTCTTCACGTTGACGTTGGATAAGAGCATCGTGTGGATATAATGAAACTTCTCCGCGTTCGTTTCCGGTAGCAAATAGCCCATGTCCACCCCATGCCAAAGCAGTTATCTTGCGTTCAACAGTAAAATGATATTGTAACACTCCTTGTTCATTCCAGTTGGAAACTATATAAAATTCGGCATCATCATCATCATAACAACTCGTCACAATTCCATTATCTTCACTCCAATCAATAAGAGAAGTGAGTGGTCTTAGCTGCGTATGTCGGTGGACTTCCGCTAATTCTGCGTCATGCAAAGTATTCATTCCAACAATTCCCGTACCCCCCAATGTGTATATATCAACATCCCCCCCATCAACACATGCCGCGACGCGCATGCTATCTGGACTCCAACAAATGCTTCTCATGGTTGTTCTCATCCCCAAATCCGCCTCCACTAACATACGAAATGTGTTTCCACACAAATCCCAAATTTCTATCGTTCCGTCAGAACAAGTCGCCGCAATTTTTGTTTTATCGGGACTTGAAGAAATAAATTGTATAAAGTTTCCTCTTTCTTTCCTATCGTCTTCTGCTAAAGTTTCACCAGTCTCAAAAGAAAGTAACTCTATTCCACCTGTGCTACCCCCACGGAACTTACCGCAAGTTACGAATCTTACATTTAAATCATCTTCGTCAGGTATTAAAGTTATCGCGGTTATCTCATAGAGATAATTAAATCGTCTATCTAATTGAAAATTAAGTTCCTCTTCATGGTCTTGGTCGTCTACTTGCATCATTTAAATTTTATATATATATATTATGTATATATATTAAAATTGAATACTAAAAATGCATAATCGTTGAAAGAATCAGAGAAATGACACCAATCAATTTAATGTCGCTCACAATAAATCACAATGTCACCGTTAGACATAAAGAAATAGAAGATTTTCTTGAAACAAACAATTTATATCAAGTACTGAGAAGCAAAAACGGGTCGCCGATTCTTGAGTATAATAAAATGTATTATATTCAACAAGCACCAAAAATCGCCATGCCTGTAGCAATGTTCGGAACTTTTTGTGGAATAACCGAAGATGGAAAATATCAATTTAAAAATTTAACTGTAAACGGATTTGTCGGTTTTGTTCACTTATCAAATCTTGAATTCCCACCAGCTCAGTGGGTACAAAATGAGTATTTTCATAACACGAACCCACATGTAACTATTATGGACGAAACCACCCGAACAAAGCTACCACTAGACGTTTTGATTGATATTGGAAAGTTTGTTGGACGCCAGGAAAAAAGACTTTAGAAAGTATAAGTTAAAATAACATATAATTTATATTTCATTTAGCTAATGGAGTTGGTAGAAATGATCAATTACGAAAAGCGAAAAAACACGGAATTGTTCACGTGTTTTGAAGAGGAACGCTTCACAAACTTGTCTCATATACAAAATTATATCCCAATATACGACCGTTTTTTTGATTTGAATGAGACAAATTATAATTCCATCAATTTAAAACATAAATGGTTCATCACGAATATTAAGCAAAAAGATGACGAAAATAACAATCTATACAAATGTAATCTGAAAAACGGCAAAACGAACAAAACAAAGGCAAAAAATGTGTTTTTTAAAATGGCGCCACTACTGGACCCCTTTAAGTATATAACGGGAAAATATAATATATTGGACCCGAATTTATTTAATCTACCAAAAACCCCGAATGTCCATGCGAAAATTACAGATGTTAATAATTCTGCCTACGTAGATGGTTTTTTTTCGTTTCTAACAAACAGTCTGAATGAAAAATATGGGTTTTCACACGGTGTTGATTATTATGGTTCTTTTCTGGCGATAAAAAATTCTTTCATGTTTGACGTGGCAGATGATGTAGAGTATTTATCAAATTGTGATTTCTTCAAAAAACACAGAAACAATTTCTTCAGTGTTGACGATTTCCCTATTTTACCGGAAAATAACTCTTTGGCGCCTCTTAAAATATCAAATGAAAATCTTAATATTCAATCATCTATTAATCCGATTAACGATGAAATGTTTGAAAATTTATTTGATTCATGCGGGACAAACGAATTGTCTCCGGAAACGTCATCTTTATGCGACATGTCAAGCAAAATATTAGATGTTGTTGGTTGTGAAAAAATAAGAACCCTAAAATCAGAATCTAGTTGTTCCTCTCGGACATCTCATACATCCGGTTCTTCCAATTACGACAGTGAGGAAGATAACGAAGAAGACAGTGAAGAAGACAATGAAGACAATGAAGAACATCACGATGACTGCAGTGAGTATTCAGACGGCGCCGAAATATTTGCTACTATTCCAAAATTTCCTGTTCAAGTAATATGTATGGAATATTGTGAAAATACATTTGACGATTTGATTGTTTCTAATGATTTGTCCGACGAAGAATGGGTTTCCGCATTGATGCAAATAATCATGATGTTGCTCGCATATCAAAAAGCTTACTCGTTTACTCACAATGATTTACATACCAATAATGTAATGTATGTAAAAACCGAAAAAAAATATCTCTATTATTGCCATAACAACACACATTATAAAGTCCCCACCTTTGGTAGAATTTTTAAAATAATAGATTTTGGGCGTGCTATTTATAAATTCGGTGGGAAGTTATTTTGTAGCGATAGTTATCAACCAGGTGGAGATGCAGCAACACAATATAATACCGAACCATATATGAATGAAAAAAAACCGCGCCTTGAGCCTAATCCTAGTTTTGACTTATGTCGCCTGGCGTGTTCTATATTTGATTACGTGGTGGACGATTTAAACGAAATCAAACATTTAGACAAGTGTGACGATATTGTCAGATTGATTGTGGAGTGGTGTCTAGATGATTCTGGTATAAATATTTTATATAAAAACAACGGAGACGAGAGATATCCGGAATTCAAGCTGTATAAAATGATTGCCAGGACGGTTCATAATCATACTCCTCAGGAACAACTGAAGCGTCCTTTATTCAAAAAATTGGCTGTTAATAAATCGGCAATTGATGTGAAGGAGGATATTATCAACATTGACACTATTGACTCATGTGTGAATTTATGATTTTCGGGATAGAAATACTAGAAAATCTGAGGATTTGCTAAATAATAGAGTACAAACAAATAGCACAAGATTCCTAAAATAATAGAAAGTAGCCAAATGGGCAAAATCGTTTTATTTCTATATCCAACTCCGAATTCACGAATACTGCCATCTGGTTTAAATAAAAATCCCGGTTTCCCTACTTGTATTGTCGCGAAAATTGTCAAAAACAATATAATTGCGACCAATGTTGGATTGTTTCTAATAAATGGACGATACGACATATACTATAATTATAAAAAAGGTTTATAATTATATACGTTTATTCAAAGAAAATAATCTTGATTATAATATTTTTTCAGTAAATAACTGTGAATTTTAAAATCATCTTCAAGTCTTCCTGGACAATCCACGCCAAATTGATTTTCACAGGAATATGTAAAATTTCTTATTCTTATCATAAAAATATTTTCATTTTCTTCTAATGATTTTGCCAAGGAATCAAATTGTAAATTGGTGCAATTTACTTCCAAGAAATCTGCCACGCTTTTTATCGGAATATTTAATTTATTAAGAATAAATCCAGCACACCTATCGTCAATCCCCTCGTTATCAACAATAACATCATTATATATGAATTCCTTTGCTATATCCGGCGTTATTGTGAATAAATACCCGGAAGGAAATGGGATGGGTTGTCCGCCATAAAATATTAATCCGCTACAACATTTTTCTCTGGGAAGATTTTTTAGATAGTGCAAATATCTGTCAACAATAAAAAAGGTTGACAAATTTGGTCTGCTTATAAAATCAAATTCATTAAGTCTTTTTTCAAAAACTTTCAAGGTTAACCAAAATTTTTTCCATAAATCCGGATATTTTTCTTCTGTTTTCACATAAACCGTATCCCCTATAATCTCGTAATCGGTTTCAAGATTTTCATTTGCTTTATAAAAGTAAGCTTCTATTTCTTCATTACCATGAACGTATTTACGTTTGATATCTTGTAATTTATCATATATATTGTCTTTTCCACCATCGCTTGCTAAAATTAACATTAATATTTTCATATACTCATTTGTATGAAAATATTAATTTAAGAACAACGTGTATAAACAACGTGTTCAATCATACATTTCATCTTCTTCGGCGTCTCGTTCCTCGCCGAATCTGCTAAATCCGTCCATATAATCTTCTGTCATCCCCCCCATATCATATTCTTCCTCGTCTATTTCACGTCCTCGCTCTTCTTCGTCTAAATAATCATCCACATATTGTTCAATATTTTCGTCATTTACGTCTCTATTTTTTCTCACCTTTCTCTCTAATTCCGCGAGCTTTTCCATCTCCTCGCGTTCTTCGTCATATGTCTCTTTGACATAACTGGTTAACCCCTTTCTCAGCCCCTTTGACCAAACTCCCAATTTATTTATTTTAAGAACTGTATCTGTCTGCCTTTCTTCATCCGTCAATGATTTCAATCTATCCGTAAAAGTGTCCTTCTCTTTTTCCTTTGATTTGAATACTTTATCCATAACCGTATCATAATTAGTATCCACAATGTTTTTATGTTCTTCAATAATTGATAAATAGGCAATCAATAATTTACTGACTTTTCCCCTGAGTTCTTTTTTATTGCCCAACAAAATAGTGGGGTCTAAAGAGGGCATTAATACCTGCTCTTCGTCTTCCAAATCTTCTACCGTATCCAACATATCATCCTCGGAATCTGTGAGTTTCTTTGAAACAAGCATGTCGTCGTCTTCGGTTAGCATAATGTAATTTTGCAGAACCAATAAAAAATAATGCTCAAATAAAAGAGCACTCGTTCTTTTGTCAAAAATGGAAGACACAATGGTGTCACCAGTTTCACCAGCTTCACGTTTTTTAATATCTGTAAAATAAGGCGTCTCTTTCATTAACAATATCATATTTTGACACTTTATGTTAACATAATTCAACAGTGGCACCAATTGTTCGTCATCATAAAAAGCTCTTAATTTATTATAATAACCACTAATAATATTTTTAACATTTCCTTCATGTCTATCAGAGAGACCCCAATGCTGTGGGATTTGCACCGCTTTATAGTCAACCTTGTTCAGAATAATATGAGGAAAAACCAACAAAAGGTTATCAATATATGTTTTGACGAATTGAATAGAATTATACATTACATCATCTGATATTCCGTACGCAACCGATTTCCATGAGAGAAGAGAATTAATTACGGTTTCAATGTTTTTAACATCGCGCTTAGAAATATTTCCATTTTGAGAGATAAATTCGGCAACATTTTTCTTCATCTTCTCGTTTTGTCCCCCTAAATAGTTTTTTAAATCACGCATCTCGTCCGTGTCTTCTTTTACCGTTAAATCATAAGTGTCAATTATTAATTCTAGCTTATCTCTTAGATTGGACGAAATGACAGAATCCTTTGATAAAACTTCCAGAACATCGCGAATTCTTTGAATAGATGTAGTTACTATTGAATCATTGCCCTGTGCGCGATGTGTTATCATATTTTGCCTATTTGTTACCTGCAATAATCGCAAAAAAGATTTGTTGTCATAATTTCGCCCATCTTGTTTCAGTTTTCTAATTATTTCATTTATGGACTCGTTTCCTATTAAAAAATCAGGTTTGTCGGAACAGATTGCCAATAATTCCTCATCTAACGGAATGTTTGTCTTGAACTTGCACATTTTGATGAATGCGCGATAGATTGTCTCTTCGTTAAAATCATCGCTTACTGGAGGATAAATGTTTTTCGTATTTTCCGAGCAAAACAAAAACGGCGATTTAATAATCGCATGAATATCGTCTATAATCGTTGTTAGGTTTTTTACGATTTCGTTATATAAACCGATTTCATTGTTGGTCTTATTAAAGTAGGAGAGAATGCTTTCCGAGTTATCTTCATTGCAGCAGGCATTTTCCAAGAAAGGGTCATTCGCGGAATTTGTAAGAACCAAACTCTTTTTCGCGACAATATTTTGAATCTTCTCTTGAAGAGAAAGAGAGAAAAGGATAATTTTAGACTCAATCACCAGGATTTTCTCTCGCTGTTTCCTAGAAGCATTCTTGAAATCTTGAAGAATCATCTTTTTGAACTCTGGTGAAATTGACTCCAAGCCATTCTTAATATGATAGGGAACAAGAGGCGGTAAAAAAGAACCCCATTTTGACAAATTATGCTCCACGGGAATATACTCATCCTCCGGCTGTAATAATAAGTAATCAACCTTTTCTTGAAATTTACGAACAACATCCGCATTATTTAAAAAATAAGTCTCAATGAATCCCTTTAGTTTTTCGGAAATCTGTGGTTCCTTGGAAGTCGCGATAACCGACCAGGGATTCGTATCGTCGTCCTTTTTCTTAGACCTAATATGATAAGCCACGCAAGCGATATATTGAAGACCTGACAAATCTCCCGCACCTTCAAGGGGGAATCCGGAGAAGGAACGCACGCATCCGGGGAATGTTTTCCTAGTTTTCAATGAAGGCATGCTTGTTTGTATTCCGATTAAAAATGCACCCATTGTCAAGAAAAGAACAGAAAGATTATAAATAATTTTATGAGTCGGAATGGTTTTCCCCTTTTTTGCCATGGATGCCACTCTTTCTTTATATGCGGCTTCGGAGGGAACCGCCAAGGGCATTGAATTGACAACTATTTTAACTATAAATTCTCTCTGTTGTTCAATGTTTAAACCCATAAATCCCGACAAGGCATTGATAATATTATTAATCATTTTCGTTTCGGGTGTCTCAAACTTTGCGGGTGTTTTAATAGCACCGTTTAATAGCGCGTCTCCCGCGTCTTGTTCCATTACTTCACGACTTTTGATTTTATATCCCTCCTCATAACCCTCATCTATGTCAAAATCTATCTTTCGTATAATAAATCCGCTATGCTCATCCACCCAGGCATCACCATCATCACTGAGTTTACCAATTTCTTTTATAATTGTATCAACCTTTGCCGAATAATTATCCTGATTATTGGCAAAACAACCGGCCAGTGTATATAAAAAAGTGGGCAATAATTTAACGCTAGTTTGAATACAATATCTCCAATGGGGATTTTCTGTAGAAATTGCTTCTCTCGTGAATCGTGTTGAAAACTGAAGTAAATCTGTTTGTTTCTTGATAAAATCGGATTGTCCCATGATAACGCCAAATAGTTTAGAAAATGGCGAAACCGGAATGTCTATTTCCTTGTCCGCTTTTTCATTTTTAATTCCTATGGTAAATTGTTGCGCATTGTATTTAAATTTACGGTTGTTATTTATCATTTTCAAATTTTCCATAATACTAGAGTAATAGTCAACCGTTTTACCCAATTCGGCTTCTAGTGCCTCCTTGGATTTAATATATGTTTTATCAAATTCTTCAACCATTTCCCCCAATGCATTCTTAGTTAAAGAACGCCGGCTCGCGTCTTGTGATTCACATACGGCGGTTTGATATTTCTTATCTACTTCTATGCAGTTTTTCTGAAAATTACACAACATGCTTTGACTATTTGATGAAACAGCTGAATCAATATTTTCGTCTTCCACCCAACGATCGTTTACGCGGACGTAATACTTTATTTTATCTTCCGGCAAAGGCATATAAACAATGGCGTACTCACCCTCTTGAACTTCTTTAAGCCCGGTTATTAATGCTGCCGCGATAACAGGTGCCTCATTTTCGGAGTAAGTATATTTTACCATTAATTTATTTGTTAGAAAATCAAAAAAATCATCCGCGTTCATTTTAATCTGTTCTTTTTGATACTCGTCAAGAATATTGTAGGGCGTTTTATCAAATTTCTTATCAACATACAATTTCTTATCATTGTCCGCAGACAATTCATCAATGCTGTCATACTGCTTTACAATTATATATGTATTGCATGTATCTTTATCGCCGGTCGTTTTATTTAATACGTCTATTTCGTTATCAATGATGGAATTTACGCTTTCTGGCAACATCAAATCAAGATTTTCTAGAGAGACAATAGAATTGAATAAATTCCCCTTATCCACAGAAATAATTTCTTTTAACAATTCAGATGAGGTTCCTCCGCGAACTTCATAACTTTGAAACAAATCCTCCTTTTTTTCTGAAAATATTGCGGTCAAACTATCGGGATTTGCTTGTGAAGAAATAGTGGGGTCATCATATCTATTTTTATACAAACGCCCATCGTCACCCCGTGCTAACATGGCAAAATGTTTACGCCTTTCAATAAATTTTTTATTATATTCTGATATTTTCAATTGAACAAACTCATTAATTTCTTTATATTGCATATAAGTAATATCGGTTGTGTAAACTAAAAACGGTTCCAACATAGAAATCACATCAAAAAAAGAAAGTTTCCCCCGAATATATTTTTTGATCATATTGAATAATACCCTTGTTTTTGGGATTATTTTGTCCAAAAATTGTTCATATATTTCACTTTCCGACATTTCTTTCATTTTGTCGGTTTTCACCAGGAGATAATTTTTCATGCCTTCTAAGAAGGATTCTTCATTAAATTCTAATTCATCTTTGAATTCATCCACAATAACGTTTGTTACGCTTGTTTTTTTGTTTAAAATCTGCCAGTAATTAATAAATATGTTGTTCAGATTCGTTTTTTCCATTATGTTTGTTCCGGGAAGATGAATGCGAGAGAAACGTGCAACGGGTTCCGGCATAGTAAATACCGATTTCAACAATAATGTATCAGGGGGTGTCAATTGTACTTGTTGCGAAATCATTTTACTCCCAGTTAGCTGTGTGGCTTGAAGTCTTTTAAGACCCAGGTTATATTTTTGTATGACAAACCGTTTAGTTTTTACTATGTCATTTTCAACAATGGAGGAATAAAAATCACCGAGATTGTCTATAATAACATTTATGTCGTTTTTAACCATGAATCCAATAATAGTTTCATGTGACGATTCCGGATTAATTTCTCGGAAAGGTACTAATTGCGGGTATAACTCATTCATCATTGTTATATACTTGTTTTGGTCCCCGGGTGTTTCATTGAACCTATACCGATTCATTACATTTTCCATTATGCTAGTTTCTTCCATTATATTCAATGGATTTATGTCTTGATAATCAACATCTTCTTTGGTACTGATATCATAAACTTTCTTTACATTATGTGCAACAGGAAGTAACCAATGTAATACCGTATTGAATGTTTTCAATTCTTTAACAAGCGGTTTCCAGGATGAGTCTTTGAGCAACGCAGAAGATATCACACCCCGTTCATCAAATATAGAAAAATCTTCTCTTAGTTGTTTAAAACGTTCAATAGTTGTATGAATGTTATTAAGGACACTTGTTGTTCTTTTTATGTTGGGTATTGACGAGAGAAGCTCGTCCAATAAATCAGATGTCTGTGTTTCAATATTATATCTCTGTCTGGAGACATCTACGTCCACATATTGGTAAATAGAATCTAACTGTTTTCCAAATTGGATTTCGTCTGCTCTTATAATGAATTCACGGATGGTGTTTTTGACATTTACTGTGGGTTCTAAATATTCGGCCTGGTCCTCGTCTTCGCTCACGTCTTGACGCTCTGTTTTTAAAGGTTCATCACTTGTCGTAGAGTCAGAGTTTACAGTGTCGGCTACTAGTGCCTCGCCTTTCGGTGCCTCGCCTTTCAGTACCTCGCCTGTCGGTGCTTCTTCAACAATTTCGGGTTTTTTACGTATTTCAAATAATTCAATAGGTAAATCTTCAGGAATGCCTTTATATGCAAAGTTTATATATATAATTTCTTTTTCAGGATAAGTGGTGATTTCAATCATATCTTCTTCTAAATTAGTTATCTCACCGGTTATAATCGTGGGTATTTCTCCTCCAAAATAAATATTCAACCAAACACCGGGAAGCAATCCATTTTGTCTGGCATACCCAGTTACGTCGTTACGATAAAGTAATGAAATAGATGTTATTGTGCCATCTCCTAATGTATGGTCCTCGTTAATTTTTATTTTGATAGGTTTTAATGTGGTGGCATCTATCAAAAGCATTTTTGAATCATCCAAGTAATTTACAATAAACGTGTTTTTGTCAAGATATTCGTTCGCGGGGGCTTCTATATTTATTACGTCGCCCAATTGAATAGAAATTCTAGGTGTTTCTTCTGCTATTTTTTCCGGGTTTTCTACAGCTTCTTCAGGATTCAATGACATAAAATCTCCTATATTTATGATAGAAATTTTTATCATTCCTTTTACCAAATAATTCTTATTTTCATTTTGAAAAGGGCGTAAAGACAAAATCATTTATTATGTAGCCAATGTCAAAGAACTCCTTATTTTATAAAGTGAGCGAAGTTCCGGGATATAGAGACTTGATAAACGGTATTCCTAATGATTCAACAAAATTAACACTTATTAATTACACTACATTGGATAACCAGAAATATAAAATAATAAGATATGACAAACCATATTTGTCAATCGGGCTGTTATCAACCTACGGATTTATGAGATCCATCGTATTAAACAATAAAAATATTATTGTCGGGTTTTCTCCACCTAAATCAATGCCAACTGATTTATTTAGAAAAATATATGAAACACGAGACGACATTATTGCTGAAGAGTTTGTAGAAGGAACCATGATAAATTTGTTTTGGGATACCTGCAGCGGAATTAATGGTTCTTGGAACATTAGTACGAGAAACGCAGTGGGTGGGGAAATGAGTTTTTGTAAAAACACGAAATTTATTAGCAATAAAAAGACGTGTAGAATGGCATTTTTGGAAGCATGTCAAGACAATAATCTAGAAATGTCAACCCTAGATAAAAAATATTGTTATAGTTTTGTTTTACAACATGAAGAGAATCAAACCGTTATACCTTTTTATTCTCGGCAATTATATTTGGTTTCGGTATATGAAATTATTAATACGGAAAATGGTACGGTAAATGTGTTCCCAATAAATAAATACGACATCTATTCATTGTTTGTAGGAACAACAGTAAAATTTCCATATATATATCGCACATGGAACACGTATGACGATTTGACACATTTATATGCGTCGGAAAATACTCCTTATTATATTTTGGGTGTCATGATTTATAACACAAAAACGGGGGAGCGATGTAAAATGCGAAATCCCGAATACAGCGGTTTAAAAAAATATCAAAAAATGAGCCAGAAATATTTGTATTATTATTTATCTCTAAGAAAGGAAAATATGTTGCATAATTATTTCTCACATTATCCTTACAGAAAAAAATCATTTCTTTTTTTCAAGGAGAGATTATTTTCAATAACCGACGCCCTTTATAAGAATTATGTGTCATTCTATATTGAGAAAACACAAGACGGTCTATTTTCTGAAAAATTTAAAAGTCACATGTTGACAATTCATCAAAAATATTTAGATGAATTAAAACCAAAGGGGCTATGTGTTAAAAAAAACGCGGTTGTAGATTATATTAACAGCTTATCCGTTGAAACACAATTTTATTTACTAAATTACGCATCAAGAAATCGCGAAATTGATTATTCTAAAAATCTATTCTATGAAGATTATACCCGTTCTGTTAGAACTTTTTCATAATATTTTTATAAACACTCACCGCATCTTCAATACACATCTTTAAATTTTGTTTTATAGTGGCCGCATCGGTGTCTTCCTTATATGCGACTCTAATTATACTATTTGAATCATGTGGGTGAACTTTTTTGAAACCACAATATGAAACCGTTTTTACACCTTCAAAGAATTTTGAGTACAAACAATATTCCAATATTTTACCAATCGTATAATCCTCGTTTTCAAGTGTTATGTCATAACTATTTTTGATTGTGCTGTCCGAGGGCTGAATAAGCAATTCGTCAGTATCTATGATAGTCGCCATTCCTTCTAATTTATTGATTAGAATAGAGCAACCCTTGACAATCAACTCTTGATTTGTATAAACTCCGACCGTCTGTAAAGTAAAATCAAAGCTATCCTTCTTTACAATTCTTTGACCGTCCAATAGTCTCCAATTTTTCGCCTCAAAATCTATTTTTTCTTTACTGAGACCGTCATCCTTCCACTGTTGTTTTTTTTTCTCTAATTCTTTTTCCGCATGAACCTCGTCGGGCGTATAACCATATGCACAAACAGATACCATATTAAACATACTGTCTTCATTTGCGGTTGCTATAGAAAACTCACACGTAAGATGTAGTTTTTCGCCAGGAATCTCATCTGAAATACGCTGGCGGAGTCTAGCAAAGTCTATAAAATAACCGGTAACGTCATTTGGCGGAAATATAGCCCGCGTATCCTTTTCCGATAAATAAGAATCGGTTGTCAGATTTTTAATCTTGAAATCCTCGGTGGTTACATATTTTATCGCGTCTGTGGTATTTTCTTCATTCACCTCTAAAAGATAATTTTTAAGGGGCATTTCTAGGTCTTTAATATGTATCGGTATACAGCTAAGACGTTGCTTTAATATTTCGTTATTGAGTCGCCCGGTATTTGTAATAAATGTTGATTTGTTTTCTTCTGCTGGATTAGTTTTGAAAACAACGCAGGGGATAGATGACATCATCACTCTTCTCAGTGCGTTTGCCATACTGACATTTATACCACTTAAGGTAAACTTCAATACGTCATCGTCTTCTGATATATTTTCAATCTTTGGATTCATTATTCAATAACCCCGCTATATATTTAATACATTTAATAAATTTAATATTATCAATCAATTTTTATATTTTATCAAAATGTCTTAAATTGTCACGTTAAATGTTTTTTCATAAAACAAGTTAAAACAATAATAGAAAAACAATGTAATATGAGTTCTATATTATATTATAGTAATTTCTGTGAACATTCAAAAAAGTTATTACAGACATTGTCCAAGACACAAGTTAGTAAAGAAATACACTTTATTTGCATTGATAAAAGAGAGAAGGGGGCAGACGGAAAAATATATATTGTTCTAGAAAGTGGACAAAAAATAGTGATGCCCGAAAATGTTACCAAGGTTCCCGCACTACTGCTTTTAAATAACAATTATCAGGTTTTATACGGAGACAATATTTATAATCATTTGAAACCACAACAAGAAATAGCAGTCAAGAAAGCCACCAACAACAACATGGAACCAAGCGCATTTTCTTTATCCGGCGGTGGATTGTTCGGGTCGGGCGTATCTTCAGACCAATATAGTTTTTTGGACATGGATTCTGATTCGCTTACCGCAAAAGGTGATGGTGGATTAAGACAAATGCATAATTATGTATCTCTCAATCATATGGATACAATAAGTACGCCAACAGATGACGTAGATTATAAACAGGCTAGAATGCCAGAAAATGTTACCATAGAAAAGTTGCAACAACAAAGGAACGAGGAGTTATCTTCTCTTGCCGCGAACCAAAAAAGAATGTAAAACGCCGAAACATATATAATTATATTTTTTAAATCTATATAAAAATATAATTGTTTGTAGATATATGTCGCAAAAATCTAGTATATTGACCGCATTTAATGATCATTTCGTTGAATTCATAAATGATATTGTGAATGTTTTTCCTGAAAACACGGATGTTATCACCGGTAAAAATTCGCTTATTTTGATGAGAAAAGCAAATCCGTCAATGCTGATAAAAATTTGGGATAAGAACATCGTTTCTAAATATTCTAAAATTATTGAAGCGGGAGATTTGAGTTTTTTCATGGAAAAAGACTATAATGACGATTTTTCAAAAGCCGGAAACGCGAACACGATTATGGAAGCGATTGATAGAATAAGGGAACCTGTAAAAAGAATGACACCGGAAGAT
>Ga0304728_1000325_pt1 | contig 40577 bp, 56 predicted proteins | sample C_130625_MF_Meta_FD_190476 | JGI IMG/M metagenome (GOLD analysis project Ga0304728, IMG submission 190476) | Freshwater microbial communities from Lake Croche, Canada to study carbon cycling - C_130625_MF_MetaG (v2) (version 2) | ecosystem: Environmental > Aquatic > Freshwater > Lake | place... | reverse complement strand
CAATTTCACTGCAAATGAAGAAAAATGTATCCTGTTTAACCAAAATGTCGTGACAACACACAACAAAGACATTATAATAGATACATAGCAAGCAATAATGCAAGCTAAAAAGTTTTAGGATCGGTTCAGCAACATTCATATACTATGGATTGTTAGACACTGTGGTAGTTGGTGGAGCAGAGTGCGTAAAACCACCGAGCGTTGAAGCCAACTATTGAAACAAGACTAACGAGCACAGAGTGATGGCCTGTGTAAAATAAAAGCAGTCAAAAACGATCCTGTTAGTCATAGGATGACTACAGCAATTTAAAACCTAAATTACTGCTATAGAAGGTGGTTGGGAAACACAGTAGCAATACTGTTCTAGCAATAGACGCCCAAGGAATAGATAGACCGGCAAAGTACCGGATATGTCTCCCACGCAGACACAAGTTGGGATAGTCAACATGAATGTTGATAGGGTCTGGGTGCTATAATTGGCCAGACCAGAAAATAAACAAATTGGCACGATCATCCTGTTAAAGTTTTAGAATGTTAACAGCAACTTTAATTTCAACCATAATCTGAAAAAAATACATTCTGTAAAGGTAATCAAAATGAACGCATTTGTAAACGCAGTAGCAAATCAAGAAGCCCGTACCGCAAACGGTATGAAGGCACGTAAGTCCACAGCATCAGCTTGTGTTGACTTGTTTTACAACATCGGCGCAAGCCGTGGTAAGGACATCACTCGTGAGTTCACCGCGGCTTACGTGGAAAACTCAGACGTAGCACTACGCATCGCACAATGGGCACGTGATGTGCGCGGTGGTGCAGGTGAACGTCAACTGTTCCGCGACATTCTAGTACATCTAGAAAAGCGTGACCCAGACGCCGCTTTGGCTCTTCTAAAGAAGATCCCAGAAGTTGGTCGTTGGGATGACATCTTTGTGTTCCAAGACCCAGTTCTGAAGTCAGCCGCTTATACCATGTTGGGCGATGCCCTACGTGCTAAGAACGGACTGGCCGCAAAGTGGACTCCTCGTAAGGGCAAGATTGCGGCTGAAGTACGAGCATTCTTCGGAATGTCTCCAAAGCAGTACCGCAAGTCATTGGTAACAATGACCACAGTTGTTGAAACCCAAATGTGTGCAGGAGATTGGGACAACATCAACTTCAGCCACGTGCCAAGTGTTGCTTCGCGCAACTACAAGAAGGCATTCAGCCGTCACACACCAGCATTTGCTGAGTATGTGGCCAAGTTGGTAAGTGGTGACAAGACTGTTAAGGTTAACGCCTCTGCAATCTTTCCACATGATGTGCTGAAGGGTGTTATCGGTTCTTACCGTTCAAGTTTGGACAAGACAGCTACTGACCACATTGTGGCACAGTGGGACGCTTTGCCAAACTACGTTGGAGATGCCAGCATCATGCCAATCGTAGACGTTAGTGGTTCTATGAGTTGCCCAGCAGGAAAGAACACTAATGTGACTTGCATGGATGTTTCAATCAGCTTGGGCTTGTACCTAGCAGACAAGAACAAGGGTGTGTTCAAGGACACATTCTTGACTTTCTCTAGCAAGCCACAACTTGTTACTCTAAAGGGTAATATTGTTGACAAGGTTGCTCAAATGAGCAAGAGTGATTGGGACATGAGCACTAACCTAAATGCGGCTATGGACAAGATCCTAGACGTTGCGGTTAAGGGTTCAGTACCAGCCAGCGACATGCCAGCCATGTTGCTGATCTTGAGTGACATGCAGTTCAACCAATGCGCCAAGCACGACGACAGCGCCATGGAAATGATCGAACGCAAGTTCGAAGCCGCTGGCTACAGCATGCCACAGATTGTTTTCTGGAACCTAAACAGTTCAGACAACGTGCCTGTTAAGGCTGACAAGAGTGGTGTCGCATTGGTAAGTGGATTTAGCCCAAGTATAATGACTAGCTTGCTAGCCGCTGACTTGGATCAGTTCACTCCAGAAGGCATCATGCTTAAGACTGTAATGAGTGATCGTTACGCTCTGTAAGTAACTGCTGGCCCACCTTAGCCTAGGCTGAGAACCCAGCATCCGCGATACACGAAATGTGGGATGGGCTGTGTATCCGGGGTTTTGGGGAGAGTTCCCGACACAACAATCTCTCCCCACTAATTCGTTGTTTTATAACAACACCAGTCCTGTTGACGCACAGTTGACAGGACTTCTTTTTGACTGTATAATATACACATACTAGCAAAAAAGGAGCAGAAATGGGTTATCGTGTATTGGGTAAAACGGAAGATATCATGCAAGGTTACCAAATCCGTAAAGGTTTGGAAGGCCCATTTTATTTCAACGGCCGTATACTGTACTATGATCCTCAAGAAGGCAAGTATTGGGATCCAAGAACGGATTTCTACGTGCCGCACTCCGAATATTTTGAACTTGTTGGATTGATGGTGAAATAATGCAAGCAGTAAAAGAAACTACAGTTTGGGAAGGTAGCCTACAAGCGAACCACACTTATCTTTTGGATGGCGATAAAATGATTGCCTATATTAAGTTTGGTAAAGGCGAACCGTTTTATTTCAAAAAACCAATACGCATCGACAAGCGTGGACGTAAATTTGAAGAATTAAAAAGTAATCCTTTTGATGCAGAAGTTAAAAGTGATTTGATTATTATTCTTGGTAGCAAGGGTAATAAGTATTTTGTGAACCCGGAAGAAAAAACTTGCACATGTCCAGGTTTTACATTCCGTGGAGATTGTAAACATATAAAAGAATTGGAAAAGAATGTATAAAGTAATTTGTAATGATAAAGAACTAGAACGGTTCATCACATTGAACGAAGCAATGGCATTTGCCAAAGCAGTTGGAATCTTTGTAACAATCAAAGGTTCAGATTTTGAAGTAGTAGGTCGATTTGGTGTTGACACTGTTGCAGAAGGCAAGTGCCCAGACGGTGTTGCATACGATTGGAACAAAGCCAGCCGCATCGGCCGTGTTAAGAAAGAACGAGTATGATGAAAGATTTTTACTATGAGCAAACTAGGCTCTCTGTCTCCGAAGATTGGAGTGACGAAGTTACTATGCCAATGTTAGCCGACAAGTTAAACGTGCCTCGAGTAAGTTATAGAATTTACTATGCCAAGGATGATTTAACTCGTAGAATTTTTATCTTTCGCGGCAACTGTACAGAATTTGAAATGAAAACATTGTTAGGATTAGGCTTTGTGTTTGCCAATGTTGAGAACGGTGACGCAAACATTCCTAACCAACCCGTAAAGGAAGAACAAAATGCCATGGATTGAAAATGTAGCCGCCGCTGATATCCCAACAGGATTTCACCACGATGCTGGACCAAACAGTATGTTGATCAGCATTGTTGATCCTGCAAGCTGGCGTCCTGAAGCCAAGCACCAATTCAAAGAGCGTCACAACTTTGAGTTCTTGGACATCGAAGAAAAAGACTTTGCATTGGATGAAGCCATGCGTTGCAGTCATGAGCAGGCCGCTGAGCTGGTTCGACTACTGCAACACGCATTGGAAAATCGCATGAATGTGGTTGTTCATTGTTTTGCTGGCATCTGCAGATCGGGTGCGGTTTGTGAGGTTGGAGTCATGATGGGCTTCAATGATACAGAGCGTTTCCGTGCGCCTAACCTGTTGGTCAAGCATCGCATGATGAAGCATTTGGGTTGGACATATGATCCAGATGAAAAGCCAGTACCTCTTGCAGGAGATGAGTTCATGCGCCAGGACGGAGATATATAATGAAGATCAAATTTGACAAAGACACCATGCCTGATGAGTTGTACAATGCGCTACTAAAGCATTTTGTCAACGAAGCAGTTGGACTTGGTGTTGAAGTAAATAAGTTTACCCAGTTTGACAATTGGATAGTTGAATGTGATGTGGATGTTAAGGAAGCGGTACATTAATGCCAAAGTGTTATCAATTAATTGGAGTACCTGCCGCAGGCAAAAGCACTTGGCTTAGAAGTCAAGTATGGACCGAAGGCATGGAGTATGTAAGCACTGATCATCATGTGCATGAGTATGCCAAACAGCAAGGCAAGACATATAGAGAAGTGTTCGAAGAATACATGCCCACAGCAGTTGAACTAATGGCGCAAGAAGTTGTGGCCGCTAGAACAGCCGGGCGTGATGTACTTTGGGATCAAACCAGTACCACTGTTAAAAGTCGTGCTCGCAAGTTCAATATGCTTCCAGACTACTATCATATTGCTGTGGTGTTTCCAACACCTGAGATATCAGTATTAAAGGAACGTTTGGCATTGCGTGTGAACCAACCAATTCCTTGGGAAGTTGTACAAGGTATGATTGATAACTTTGAATACCCTACCGATGCGGAAGGCTTCAAGGAAATTTGGAGAGTATAATGAGAGTTGAAAACGTAAACGGTCGTAACCTAATGTGCGGATATATCTATCCAGTAAATGAACTTGCTGTAGGGCAGGAATGGGCACAAGCAGATGGCACAGATCGAGTTGTAACTATTCGTGAAATTGAAGGTAATACAGTTCGTTACGGTGATCACGCTAGTGATACACTATACGAAAAGGATCAATTTTCTTTTCAAACACGATATTGCAGAGTAGTATAGCCAAAACGAACAGTTGACAAACTCTCCTTTTGGTTGTATAATACATACATAAACAAGAAAGGAGGGCATGATGCCTAGTGTATTTTTAGTCAGCGACACGCATTTTGGACACACCGGCGTCTGTCGCTTCACACGTAACGATGGTGTTACAAAACTTCGCCCATGGGACTCAGCTGAGGAAATGGACGAAGCAATGGTTAAGGCGTGGAACGAACGGGTAAAGCCCACTGACAAGGTGTACCATTTGGGTGACGTTGTTATCAATCGTAAAGCGTTAAAAATCATGAGCCGCTTAAACGGTGACAAAGTTTTAATCCGTGGTAACCACGATATCTTCAGAGACGACGAGTATCGCTTGTACTTTAGAGAGCTTAGAGCTTATCACGTTATGAATGGTATGATTCTTAGTCATATTCCGTTACATTCGGATTCAATGGGTCGTTTTGGTACCAACATTCACGGACATACTCACGCAAATCGTGTGAAAAAAGCTCGTGGAGTTGATGCTAGAACTGGAGAAATCTTATACAGTGATGAAATTGATACACGCTACCATTGTGTTTGCGTGGAACAAACTCCTGACTTTGCGCCTATCTTGTTTGAAGATGTTATTGCACGTATTGAAGCAGAAGGCGGATCAATAGGATTCAAGAGTGGAAACGGTCCTACCATGTAATATAGTAGTACTTTAATAGGGCCTTCGGGCCCTATTTTTTTGGCTGTAGCTTCTGTGCGTAGAGAATAAATAGTATATAAGAACTTGGGGCCGTGCCCCTACTAGTATATACGGAGATATCAATGGCGCTACAAATTAGACGAGGAACTGACGCTCAACGACAAACAACAGTTTTCAAATCAGGTGAATTAATTTACACAACTGATACGAAAGACTTGTGGGCGGGAGATAATGTGACTTCTGGCGGAACACAGATAGCTCCAGTTAAGAGCGTTAACGGATCTGTTGGAACTGTTGTATTAACAACAGACCAAGTTACACAGGGATCGACAAACAAATATTATACTGCAACACAAGCAAAGATCGATGCGGGTGCGTCTTTAGTAGGCGGAAATGCTGGAAACAGTGGAATTTCATTCAGCTATAATAGTGGATCAAATACAATCACAGCAATCGTATCAGCAGGCGGCTATAGCTTACCAAATGCGGCACCAACTACTTTGGGCGGAGTTAAGATTAATGCTGGAGGCTTACAAATTGACGGCGCAGGTTTATTAAGTGCTATCGTTCCGGTAGCCGCTGGTATAACTAGTCAACTTCCTTTTTACACGGGGACTAATGCTGTAGGGCCAGCAGGAACTGGTCTAACATGGGCAACTACTAATTTGCCGTCTGCTGGGGGTTTGCTGACTGTTTCTGGTTCTATTACCTCAGGACGTATTACATTAAATACGGATCTAACATCAAACGGAATTTCAATTTTTACCCAAGCAGGCGGAACTGGTAGTGGACAAGATCCGTTTGTTATTAACACGTATCACAACGATGCTGATGCTACTGCGATGTTCCTTTCTCGTTCTAAAGGTACAGTTGCAAGCCCAACAACTTTAGCAAATAATGATTATATCTTTACTATTGGTTTTACAGGAAGAACTTCTGATGGTACAGTTAAAAGTGCCGCAGGTATAAATGCATCAGTTGCAGGTACAGTTAGTGCAGGAGTATTGCCTGGCAGACTTAATTTGTTTGCGGCAGACGCATCGGGTACCCCAACAGTTGTTCAAACAATAGACGCCGGTGGAATTACTATTACTGGTAATTTGGTCTATTCCGGACTTAGAATTTCTCCAGCTAATTTTATTACTGTGGCCACAAGTACTACATACGTATTAAGTACAACTAAGCACAAGAATATTTTGTTAGTAACATCAGGAAGTTTAACAGCTACTTTGACAATGCCAACAGGTCCAGTAGACGGACAATTATGTATTATTTCAGTACACACAACCAACGTGACACTAGCTATGACAGCAGGCCCGACCTTGTCAGGCACATTTGCGGGTGCGGTTACAGCGCCCACAACATTTGAATATATCTATCGTTCTGCTAATACCACATGGTACAGACTTCAATAAAGTTTAGTTAATACTTCTTTAAATGATTTGGGTGAAAAGGTTGGCAACAACCTTTTCAGTTCTGTGATATCCGGTCTACGATTTTTAGCACTACCAGTTAGCCCAGGCTTAGTTGTCCATATTACATTACTCTCGCCTAGTGCATTAGCAATGATATTAGCCGCATCAATAATTCGTAGTTCTTCATCACTACCTACATTTACTACACATCTACTAGAATCTGAAATTTTGATAACAGCGTCTACCGCATCACTTACATAACAAAAAGAACGAGTTTCATCAGAGCCAATTAATTCAAAATTTTTGTTTTGTATTTTATCAACGATGTCTTTTAAAAAATGTCCTGATCCTGTATGCTCACTATACACATTAAAGAATCGAATGATTAAAAAATCAATATTGCTATTGAATAGATAATTTTCTGCAAGTACCTTGGGTAACATGTAACTCCAACGTGGATTATGTATATTGCTAATAGCAATATCGGTTAGTTCGGGAGTAGGAAATACAGTTGCGCCCGCCATTACTTCACTGCTACTAGCGTACACAAGTTTACATGCAGGATTAGATTCTACAAATCTAAACATTTCTAAATCTAACGTTACATTATTGCGTAATACATCATTAGGTTGACTATAAAAATATTTTGTTCCATTAGTAGCGGCTAGATGATATACAATATCAAAGTTATTATTAGCGTGTTGTAAATATTCAACTAGGTTAGATTTGATAAAGTTACAACCGGGTGGCTGATAGCCTACAAATCTTTGGTTATTATCAACGGCTGTCACATCATGCAACGAGCTTAATTGGTTGCACATTTCTCGGCCAATTAAGCCACTGGCACCTGTGATTAGGATTTTCTTACGGTTACTGGCCATAACTGATTGTCTTCTTTCATTGCTGTAAAATATGTTTGTGGAATGTTTAGTTTTGCAAACGTGTTGATAAGGAAATCTAAGTCTTTGGGCAAACACTTACCGCCAAAAGCCCGCATGTCTTCTGTTACTTCTAAATAATTTTGATCATGGTTAACCACCAGATATGCATTTAAAACGTTGCTGTAATCTGCGCCAACTGCTTTACTTAATTCATACATATGGTTGGCAAATACAACACGGGCCGCGGCCATGTTATTGCTTAACATTTTAATAACTTCTGCTTCCTCTAATGTACAAAATATACAGTCTTGAATAGATAACCAAGGAGGAATTGTTTGATGATCACTTCCAACTATAATTGGACGATTTAAACAATCTGTTTCCCAAACTCGCTCTCGCAAAAACTCAGGTAAGTAATAAATTTTATCACAGATAAACTTTTCAATCATTCGACAAGTTCCGACTGGTACTGTACTGCGAATGACTATTTTACAATTTGGGTTAACTACTTTAAGAAGTCTAATTTCTTCCATTAATAATTGTATGCTGGCATCTGTGTCTGTCGGAATACAAAAGAAAACATAGCTACATACATATAAATCTTCAATAGTTGTTCCTCTGGTGGTATCGTGAATAATTACTGATAAGTTATTAAGCAACCCTTTGTGTGTAGCTTTGCCCACAATACCATAGCCTGCTATTCCTAATTTCATTTATTTTCCTTAGCTTTATCAATCATATCTTTATATTTTGGATTAGGATGGTCTTCTAAATGATTATGATATATGTCAATAACTTGTTTGGGAGCAGAACCATCAAATAATGTAGGAACTACTCCATGTATTATACTTGTTATTCCAGCATAGATCAAGCGAAAGCCGGCAACAACAGCCCATGTAAGATGTTCTAAATATGTAACTTTACTAGTGTCTAAATGTTTACGAAACATTGTATGTCCTAAAGTGTTCACGGAGGAGCTCGTTGTCTATCTTAATAGCATAATAAAAACTCAATTTGTCCAAGTGTAGTATCTTAGTAATTTTAATTCTTTCAAAATTGCTTTCTATTTGTTCTTTAATAGTGCGTATTTCTTCCATACTTAACTCTTCCCAACATGCAAGATATAAACAATGATTTAGTGTATCAACTACTATATACACTCTTGGGTCTTTTTTGTTTAAATCGTTGATAGTTCCCATGTTAATTGTTTCACCATTAATTCTAAACATATCAGAGCGACCTTTGTGTACAAAGTATTCACCATCTTTATCAAAGTAGTCATTAGTTTCAACATCTTTATTATACACAGGAATTGTCACTGTAATTTTGCCTTCGGTAGATAATTTAATAGTATAAAAATCATTAGTTATTGAATAGTATCTAGAATCTATATCCCATTTATCCTTTGTTGCTGTGTTGACAAACAAAGGCCCTAACGTTTCATTAGATCCAAAAATACTTGTAATACTATTAAACACGCCATCTCTTACTGCATGTTTAGCATTTTCTAAAATGTAAGATAATGTGATTAAATCTAGATTAGGCCATGTAATATTTTTTTCTTTACTAAATTCAATAAATTTATCAATAAGAAATGGATACGGAAATGACATATATCCAATATCATCTTTGTAAGGTGTTAGTGCGCGAACCAAATCAACAATCGCTCCGGATTCGTCACAACTAAAAAATAAATGTCTATCTACAGTATCAGATGTTAATAGAGGTAACAGGGTAACTGACGCACTTGCACCGTGGTTAAGATTATTAACATGAACTGCTGTGCCTTTATAAAACTTTGAGTTACTAGTGGATATTGCATGTATAAACTCGTGTGTATGTTCAATTACTTTAGGAACATCAGTTGTCCCACTGCTAGTTACCTTAAACAATATATCAGAGGTAGTTGGACGATCTGTTGGTAAATTATCTTTGTCTATTGCAAAATTATTAATATCTAATGTACAGTATGTTCTATTAGAATGTTTTATAAAGAAATTGAATTTGGCCATTGCACCCAATTTAGAAGCTAGCATACTAGAAGACATATCATGTAAAAATATATCAATAGGTGCTAACAGTATGGTTTTAGGATCGTTGTATTCTAAATCTTTAAATTTGTCTGTTCTGTTGTAATCTACTACTACAATTTTAAGGCTTAATTCTGCTGAAGCAATGATGATGGCAAAATAATCAATGCCAAGGTCTTGTATGCCAATAAGAATAGACTCTTGTTGTTTTGCATAAAACTTATATTTTAAAACATATTTCCAATAATCAATACGTTCTATAATACCATTCTTATCATAACTGTTGCCCGTGCGTATATCAGTAAAGACAAAATTGTTACTGATAAAGTCTCTAGTAATAGTGTTAAACATTTTTCATCTTCTCATAACTTCTTACAATTAAATTGGCAAACTCTGATCGTTTACTACCATACCCATAACTGTGTCCAATAACATGTATTCTATGTTGATTACTAAAATTTATTACGCTGTGATAATTACGTATGTTTACAATAAACGCCTTGCCTTGTTTAAAAGGAACAATTCCGTATCCTTCTAATACCATGTAGCAATCTTCTGGATGGACAACTGCTATATTTACAGGAACCCCAAAGTCTAACATATCCATACCTGCTTCACCAGGAAGTTTGCCAGGCATATCACTGTGCGGAGTAATAGCAGACTTGGATTCTAACTCCATAAATCTAATTCTTCTATAATGATCTGATGGAAATATATCTTGCCAAAAACGTTTAATCATAGGAGTTTTATGTGACAAGTCTGTCCAATTATAAGGGACTTGCTTTTCATCAGTATAGCCATAATTAGTCCAAGCTCCAGTTTTATCTACATCGATACCATGGATACAACAGCTATTCCAGCCGTCATTTTGTTCTTCACGGTGTGCTACAAAATAAGGCTGGACTTGCTGGGCTTCTAATTGCCACCCAGCAGTATCGATTTTTAAATCTAATTCAATCCAACCAAATTTGGCTTCGTTTAAAATCCAACGTGCTTTTTCTATGTTAGTTAGCAAGTTAGCTGGAATTGTTTCTAATTCCCAAGTACAATTTTTATTTTGGTTATAGAACTCTAAAGGCATTATCATAATACTACTTAGCTGTTGATTTATGTAATAAGTAATAATATGACCGCACCTAATGATAAACGTTCTTTACTGTTTGGAGGATCCTTTGCAATAATGGATACCCAAACGCTGAGCACCTTGCCGGTTTTATCACAAGTTGACTCCGATACGTTTTGCAACAGGTATTTAGAATGGATCAAATCTACTAAACTTAATCAAATAATAGGATTGGAGAATTTTCCGTTTGCGGTATACGCTAACGGCACAACCGAAGCTTTTGACAAGTTTTACATGAAACACAATAAGCGTAGATTTCGTTGTTTTAAAGGCGAGTATGTATACCATCAGATAGCATGGCGCAATTGGGATTGGAAGTTTATAGAAGACGATGCCCTAGAAAAAAACGATGCTGTAGTTATTAGCTTACCGTTCTCCGATACAGGTAATGAACATATACAAATGCAACTAATATTAGAAACATGCACGGCATTAGGAATTCCTGTACTTGTAGATTGTGTTTACTTTGGAGTGTGTTCTAATATAGATTTTAACTTTGCACACGACTGTATTACAGATATTACGTTTAGTTTATCAAAAACATTTCCTTTAGCTTATGCTCGTGTAGGTATGAGGTTAACTAAATTGGATGACGATGACGCATTACTAATGCTACACAAAATAGAATATACAAATCGTATAGGTGCCGCATTAGGATTAAAAATGATAGAACAATATTCTCCAGACTACATGGTAAACAAGTACTTAGAAAAACAAATAGAATTATGTAATAATTTAGGCATTGTACCAAGTAACACAGTGTTGTTTGGTATAGATAAATTAAACCAATACCCGGAATATAACCGTGGCGGCACTACAAACAGACTAGGCCTGCATAAGCATCTTAATGTATAAAATTGTTAATTTAGAAACGTTTTGGATTCCAGAAGATGAAAAATATAATCTCCTAAAAAGTGAAATAGGAGATGCAACATCTGTTCTGGGCCTGATGCTAGCCGACGGATTTATACATAATAATCCGGGTGAATTAATTGAGCGCATTGGCGAGGAAATTGATTTAATACTCATTCCAGGCCTAGCGGTAGATAATACTACCTATCCTAAGACAATACCTTTTAATTTTAACCTTTACACAACATATAATAGTTATAAAGACAGAATTACACATAAATGGAATTGTTCATCTAAGTTTTTATTCTTAGGCGGAGTACCTAGCAGACCCAATCGTATTGGTTTGCTTAACAAGTTTAGATTAGCAGGCTTGCTTGATAATGCAGAATGGACTTTCTTTAAACCGTGGACTGCGCAACAAGAAGAATGGTGCCGCAATTACACTTTTGACTATGCAGAACTATTAACGCTATGTCGTAGCATAGATACTGTATATGAAACTTCTAAACACTACGGAACAAAGCCATCTGCTAATATATGGACTAATGATACAGCATGGATCGATCCCAAAGTGTTTAGAAATACAAGTCTTAGTATCATATCCGAAGGAATTGATATTAGCGATATTAGTTCCAAATATTTAACAGAGAAAACATACAGAGCATTTGTACAGCGGCATCCGTTCTTACATGCATCTAATCCAGAAATGTTTGACTATATTAAAGAACTAGGATTTAAAACTTTTGAAGAATACATGCTAATTAAAGATTATGCTTATTTGACTAAAGAAGAAGATAGGCTCGATGCTATTGTAACTAATACCGCATACTTTTTAGAAAATTGCCACAAACACAAAGAAGCGATCGAACAAGATATCGAACATAACTACCGTTTGTTCTTTACATTGGCTAACGAAAATAGTATAATTGTAAACTACATACGAGATACTTTTAATATTGAACAAATTGAAATTGATAAATGGTTTAATCAAAAAGGGTTTGGGCATTTAGTGAGAGCTTATGGAAACTAAGTGTTCAGCTTTTTGGCATCATACTAACATAAGAAACGACAACAACGTGTTTGCTTGCTGTCGTTATAAAACACCCGTGACTAAGTTTACAGGCAATGTTGTAAGCATACTCAATACCACCGAATATAAAAAACTTCGAGAAGAAAGCAGTAACGGTGTTTACAATCCCAATTGTCAAAAATGTTACTACGAAGAAAGTTTAGGCAAGAAAAGTTTGCGTCAGCAATTTAATGAAGAATATACAACTGAAACAATAAACTTAAACTTTTTAGAAGTAGGCTTAGATAATATTTGTAATTTAACTTGTGACGGATGCTGGCACGAGTTTAGCAGTGCATGGGCAAAGAAGTCTAACATAACTCAAATTGTAAGGAGCAGTGAAGATCTTACAACATTGCCTGCTACCGTTAATCGTGTACTATTTTTAGGTGGTGAGCCTTTAATGACCACTAGACATTTAAGAATTTTAAAAATAGCAAATCGTACATTATTAGATGTAACATACAACACTAATGGAACATTTTTATTAGACAAAGAAACAATTGAATTGTTAAACGAATGCAAACATGTTAAGTTTATCCTTAGCATAGATGGCTATGGAGAATTAAACGACAAAGTCCGTAGCGGAAGCAAATGGATCGACATTATAAAATTTATAGAGCAAATAAAGAATTTAAATTTTGAACTAGTAATACATACAGTTATACATTTGAATAATTGGCAAGGATTGCCTAAATTAGCAGAATTCATTAAGTCAATTAATTTAGAATGGACCACTAATGTTTTAACATATCCTAAAAAATTAGATATAGTAAATATGTTCAATAAAACAGAATTTATCAGCATGATAGAACAGCTTGATATTCCTAATAAAAAATATATGCTAGAGCATGTCAAGTTAAAAAATCCAACTATGCTAGACTATCGTAGTTATCCATATACTGATCAAATTGATACTGTAAAAACTCTTGCTGTAGAATCTCTTAATAATTTAGACTGGCGAAGTATTAGAGCACGTCTTAGAAGTATGGCTAAGGATACGAATGGTAAAGAGGTATGGTGGTATTCTAAAAGCAGTAAAGATAATAAAGTATATCACGAAACAAATACTGGTGTTCTTAGCGAAGATATTGAATATACGCAAGATTCTGGTCACTTTAATATTCAAGTTAATACAGACACTATTCCTGAATTTAAAGATTTTAAAAATACAGTAGAAGGACTGCCGGGATTACATTATGCAGGAGTATTCTTTATTGGCCCGAATTCGTATGTTGAAGACCATATTGATAAAGGCATGTACAATGTATTAATCAATGTATGTGTTCCTACTAATGCGTTTTTAACTGTAGATGATGAACAATTTTATTTTAATAATAATCAAATAGTCATGTTTGACGGAGATTTACATCATTCAGCAACAAACAATTCTAAAGAAGATTGGATACTGTTTGTTTTAAGAATTACTAAAAAAGAGTTTTAATTATGAAAATATCAACACACAATCATTGGGATCCGTTAGAAGAAATTATTGTAGGTCGGGCCGACAATGCAAGGGTGCCCACTGTAGATGCAAGTACTATGAGTATGAGCTATACTAACTATCCAATAGAGCAAATTAAACTATTAGAAGGTCCATATCCGCAAGCAATGATAGATGAAGCAAACGAAGATGCAGATGGACTTGCTGACACATTGAAAGGTATGGGAGTCATTGTACACAGACCAGAAGTGCAAGATACTGCTATGGAATTTAGTACACCCGAATGGACTACTACAGGATGGTATACTTGGTGCCCACGTGATTTGTTATTGCCATTTGGAGATTTAATGATTGAAACACCTAGCCCGTGTCGTGCTAGATATTTTGAAACTCGTGCATATCACAAGATAATGTTAGAAGCAATCGAAGACGGTGTTGAATGGATTGCGGCACCTAAACCCATACTGCCTAACAGTAGCTATCAATTTGCAGACATTAAAGGAGTTCCAAGCCTTACAAACTTAGAGCCAGTATTTGATGCTCCTAACTGCATACGTCTGGGCAAGGACATATTATTTCAAATTAGCAACACAGGTAATCACTTAGGTTTACAATGGTTGCGCAACGTATTAGAACGCAGGGGTTATCGTGTACACGCGGCAGAACATATCTATAGTTTTGCACATATGGACAGTACTATTGTTCCGTTACGTCCTGGACTTGTATTATTAAACAGTACTCGTGTTAATCCAGGTAACTGCCCTAAGTTGTTTGAAAAGTGGGATAAGATTTATTTTGAAGATTGCGTAGCACAAGGAAGTAAAGTACCAGGCGGTGTTGCTCCGTGCAGTCCATACATTGGTATGAATATTCTTAGTGTTGATCCTAATACCATTATATGTGACAGCAAGCAAGAACCTTTGATGCGAGTATTAGAAAAACACGGTATTGATTGTGTTCCTGTGCAGTTCAGACATGCAATGACATTAAGTGGCGGACTACATTGTGCTACGCTAGACTTACGCCGTACAGGTACATTAGAGGACTACTTTCAATGAAAGGCAAAGCTAATAAATTATTTCCATTTTGGCAAGACGATTTAAAATCATACATCGCTGAACATACAACCCCCATAGCACCACACGCTGTTCCGCATCCGAACTATGCTCAACCTCCTATAATGCTTAAACAATCATTTAATGAACAGCTACCGCCTTGCTGGCCGTTATTTTACGAAAAATTATATGTTGAAGAAGGTAGTGTATGTTGGTTAACTTTAGAGCCTAGAGAAGTCGTTCCTGTACATCGAGACTATTTTTATATGCTTAAAACTAAAAAGAATGTACGCACTGAAGATTGTGTACGTTATTTGATTATGCTTGAAGATTGGAAACCTGGACATATAGTACAATTTGATGATTGGGCACTGACAGGATGGCAAGCCGGTGATACTTGGTACTTTGATACTGAAGTTGTACACTACGCGGCCAACTGCGGAACTGAAAATTTTTATACTTGTCAAGTTAGCACAGTAAAATGAATAGTTTAAAAATATTAGATGTATTCATAGGCGGCAAGTGCAATTTGGCTTGTTTCCAGTGTGATACCAGGAGTGATGTTATACGTTCAGGGGAGTACGACCAGTCTACTGAAGATATCATCGAAGGTATAAGACTAGCACAAAAACATTTTAAAATTGAAATGTACTCAATGCTAGGCGGCGAACCATTGATGTATCTGTCACAAATAAAAGAAATTGTAACATACATCAGAGCTACAGATACTAACGCATATATCATTATTCCTACTAATGGAACATTGTTACACAAGAATAAAATTGAACTAACAGACTTGTTACTAAACTACAATGTATCATTATTTGTTTGCAATCACTTTGCCGGTTTTAAAGATAAAAAACTATCACAACGAATAATAGAATCTGCATTAGACTTTGCGAAAGAACTTGAATTAAAAAGTATAGATCCTGTAGAATTTAATAAAACATTATCCGGTATAGATGTCGCAGGCAAGGCAAACTTTACAGGAAAAGAGCATGTCTTTACAAATGGAATAATGCATTTATGGATACGTAATCAAGAAGAATTCCATAGTAATTACTATTTGAATAACAATATACCTAAGCCATTTACAACTAATGATCCGGAAGGAAGTTATCGAGAAGGATGCTGTAGCCCAATGTGTTCGTTTATGTTTGATAAAAAATTATATAAATGTGCGGCTCTTGGCACATTAGAAAAGTTTTTAAAATTTTACAATGCCATAGAAGACCCAGATTGGCAAAAATACCTAGCATACGAACCATTAGACTTAGTTACAGCGACCCAGGAAGAAATTAAAGATTTTTCTGATACTAAGCTAAGTGCTAAACCAGAATGTGATATGTGTCCAAACACAAACCAACACATATTCATCAAAACAGAAGAAAAGGTAATTAACTTTCATGAACGTGTTAGAATTTAATCCCGGGTGGAAAACTGATATTGCGTTTTGTTTAGTAGACAATACACGTACATATCAGAGCAATATACGCGAGTTTATGAAAAATCAGGCTGACGGCACTTTAGTAAACATTTATAATAAAGGCTGGACTGTTTATCAATGGATAGATGAAGATATATTATTAAAACACGCAAGTGATAAAGGCCACAAATGGGCTGTAGTTTTTAGTACAGGTACGGAATTTATTAACGGCACTGCATTTTTTGATGCAGTACTTAACTTAATAAAACAAGATTTTTTTATTGCAGGACATATACTAGACAGAAAAGATGCTTACTATGAATTACATCATCAGTGCTATATTATTAATTTAGAAAAATATAAAGAGTTTGGGTGCCCTGTGATCGGACAACAAGAATTAGGTGTTTGCCATCAACAAAAAGCTCCTTGGCGAAGTACACAGAATTATCACGATGACTATACACCTGTTGTAGTAAGCGGAGGTGATGATGTTAAAGAATACAATCATAAATGTCACGGGTGGAACATTCTAAGTACAGCCTTTGATGCAGACGAAGAAGTGTTAGTATTCAACTCAGGTATCCGTGATAACAAAAGACACTTTTATCCCGAAAGTCCAACAGACTTTTATCAACAACTTAGTTGGGCATATCACAGATTAAATTATTGTCAAAAAGAATTTGTACATACTGGCAATACAGAAATTACACATTTGCCAATCAAACTGTATGATCAAATAGTAACGCCTGCTAGTGGTGTATGGTTTAGTAGTTACTTAAATCTCGAGGCTACTGTAGTTATGTACGACTATAATCAAGCATCGTTAGATTACTGGAAAGAACACGCACCTGCTATTATGAATGTACATTATAAATTTGTCTTGTGTGATTTGTTAGCTAATGATAATTTAGCAGAACACATACTGCCTAACATTCCTAATACACTTGTACACTTGTCAAATATATTCAACTATGAGGGTACAACGTTCTTTTACAGTATGGAGTATCGTAAGTTCAAAGAAGCTGAACTGCTTAGAGCTATTGAAGATGTATGCCCGACCGCAGAGGTGTACTTTAATCTTGAAGCTAGTATATTTGATACTGTGCCTAGTTGGCACATTAATTCTTAATTGCAAGAATTGAGCTAGTTAAAAACTCACTGCTATCATCGATCTTATGTGGATAACTATCAATGTATTTTGCAAGTAACATGTTACTATCTTTCATTGCTTCATCACGCAATGTATCTAGCTTATTTGAGAAATTTATAAAGTGGGCAAAATAATCATCACCTGCAGAATCTAAATATTCTATGATGTTTGGGTATTTTAAAAACGGGCGGACAAGATCCTTATACTCTTTACTTGTATTCTTAATAGACATAAAAATTGGAAACTGTAACACTTGTTTAGTTAAGTAAAAACAAGAATAATTTTCTTTAATAAAATTATCTAATATATCTAACTGATTAACATTGTATATACTAACTGTTGTGTGGACAGCTATTTTTGTTGCACCTTTACGTTTTTCTATTAACTGTTTGTAAAAATCTAAATTGTTAACAATTTGGTCAAAGTTACTACCGCTTCTAATGTAATCATTGTATGATCCGTATCCGTCTATACTAATAGCAAGTTCTAACGATTTACAATCTAGTAGTGCTTGTGTAATTACATCTGGCGGCAATATCATGCCGTTAGTGCTAATTTGTACAGTTAAATTTTTCAATATATCTAATTCAGATACTTTTTTAAAGAATTCAGCAGTACCCGGACTAAGCATTGGTTCTCCACCTAATACTTCAATGCACTCTAAATCTGTAAAATCGACGTCTGCATAAATTGTGTTCTTTGTGTATTTTTTATCAATGAATGTAATGCCATATATAGCTTGTTCATCATCATGCCATAAATGACTATTAGGAGTGCCGCAACTACGACATTTAATGTTACACACATTATCAAAAACTAATTCAAGTTTGCGTAATTTAGTTTCGGTAGTAAAACCATATCTACTTATAGCATTTTGTCGCATACTGCGAATCCCAACTGCTTCTTCAGCCGGGCATTGACACCCATCAACATGTTCATCTGCTAACATCTTACGACGCATTTCTATCATAAAGTCGCTGTTACGTACTTCGTGTACAGGAATAACTTTCTGAAAGTGTATACTTTTCATAAATTGTCCGCAAGGCAGTACTGTATTGTCTGCTTGCAAACTAGCAGATATAAAGGGATAAGGACAATATGTTTTATTCATATTCTGTTACTAACAACATAATACGTGGAGTATGCCCGATGTTGGCCGCACCGTGAATATCTGTTTCATTATCAAACTGATACAGATCACCTGCTTTATAATTTGTAATCATTTCGTCTTTATAGATAAAAACATGGCCAGCAACATAGTCTTGTAATGGCATCCAATATCGCTTACACGGCTTGTCGTGTGCGTGAGGATCTGTATGCATTGGCATAAACTGGCCTGGCGTAAGTTTAGTAAACCACCAATGCACCTTGCCTGTAGTCCATATAGGAGTAATGGATAAGTTTAAATCTTTTTCTTCGTATACCCACCAATTTACAGCGTTTAAATCATAGCCAGCTATTTCGTATCTACTATACTCAGCTGACTCTGTAGCAGTAGCAGGCGGCCAGTCTCGCGGTCGAGCTTGTCCTGATAAAGTTAGTATCTTATGTTCCCATAAAGGATTAATCCATGATACATAATTATTTAGGTATTTCATTTATAGCCCTCTATAGCTTCCTTAATTTTTTCAAATATAAAAATATTATTTTCTTTGCCAGGTATATGATTTGGTGCATCATAGTCTATCTCTACTCGAGTAGCAATTGACATAAGGCTAGGACGTATTTCAACTCCGTTTTTCCAAGTATGCATATATGTAAGATTATTAGGTGCCCATCTATCATTTGCTTTATTATATGCTTTTATCCAATCACCAAAACTCCATAAGTGTATAAATTTTGTATGTTTATGTGCTTCTAAAATTACATTATCAAAATAATGTAATGATGACTTATATTCAAGCCTGACTTTGTTTTCATCGTATAAGTGTTTATAATACTGTTCTGCGGCTTTCCATATGTCTCTATGTAATCCGTAAGAGTACGTAGGAAGTATTTTAAATCGAGTTTTTGAATAATTAAGTGACTCAGAAGATCGAATGCCTCTTACAACTTTGTTATAAAATCTATCATGACTAGTCCATACAAATATACATACATCTGGAAGAGCATGTTCGTCTTTTTGAAATTGATTAATTATTAAATCCCAATGAGAACTACCACCGTAACCTAAATGTGTGATATCAGCATTATAATGTTTTTTTAATAATGATATGTATGTTTCGTATTTTGGATGGAAATTATCCTTACAAAAACTATCACCGTAAAATCCAATTTGCATGTTAATAACTTTTTAAGTGGGCAATACCTAATTTAGCACGAAACTCATCGGTGAATTTACAATCCACACGTAGCGCATAGTCTTGTTCGCCAATACTGTCGCCGCCGTGCCAGTCTTCATCGTTCCAAAATCCTGCATTACTGTTTATGTAGTGTTTGTTTTCTGTATCTGGATCCCATATATAGAATCCACGTTTTGTTCTATAACGTATGTGTATAAACTCATTGTGATGATCGGTGTATGAATTCTTTTCTAGTACGCCATTGTTAGCATCCAAGTCTCTGTGCTCAAAGCCTAGTCCGTTATGATCACAATGGAAGAATATAACGCGACCAATTTGACTAATGATATTTTGCTCTACTAAACTGTTAACCCATGCTACTACACCTGGAAAGAATTTACTTTCCTCTGTTGGATTACGTTCTGCACTACGATCATTCCAGTCACCCTGCTCCCATAGGAAATAGTAAATGTAAGGGTCACTAGCACCCATGGCCATTTTTAAATATCGAGTAAACAAATTACGATTTTTAAAATTGCTCAGATCTGTAAAATACATAGGGTCACCAACAACACGTATAGGATCGTTTTCTGGTAATGCCAAGTATTCTTCTACAGCTTTGTAAATTGGTTTCCAATTGACTATGTAACTGGCATCTTTCCAATCAAAGCCAGGTTTCATCCAAGTGCCTTCTTTAGCGTAATCTCTTGCCAAAGCAAAGCCCTTACATATTTCTGGGTGTAAGTTTTTGAACCCATTGATGTCTAAAAATGGGTCTAAGTTTATATAGGGCTTGCCGCCAATACCACGTATCATGCAATTACTTAGCTGATAAGTAGTTACATAAAAAAGAAATTGACAAATGTATAAACATCTCAAATACGGATTGCCAATGATCAATGACGTTGTTCGCAATAGTTTTTATAAAAAGATTTTAAAAGATACAAAGAATAAAAACTGTTTAGAAATAGGGTTTGGATCCGGCATACTATCTATCCTTGCTCTCGAATCGGGTGCCAATCATATTGTTGCTTACGAAGCAGATTTAGAAACTTATCAACTAGGACTCGAAGTCATCCGAAGCTTAGGTTTAGAAAATAAAATCGAACTTATAGGGCAACAGTTTAGACCAGAAGATATACATAGACACAAAAATATAGATTATATCTTTACCGAAACAATTAATCACACTCTTTTTGGCGAATCTATGCTCAAGGCTGTAAAGGGTCCACTTCCGAAAATTTTACCAAACATTTATTTTTTAGAAGTTTATGCTGTTCCGATCAGCAATAATTATGCGAAAAGATTAATTAACGATGATAAAGAAATTTGCAATCCCGGTCTAGAAATTACAGAAAAATTTAGTGCAACAATAAACAAAATTTTAAATAAATCGGAAGTGCAACTTGAAGATGGTCTTCATGGAATATCCATCAAAGATATACATCAAGTGCTAACTGCCTGTGAAGTATCCAACATTTCGCCTATAAACGTATATAATATCGATATAAACAAACCTGTTACACAACAAGGAATCGATTGGAATATTGAGTTATCGGCAGGATTAAATTACTTGTTTATATTTAGGACTGGAATTAAGCATAAAGAACATAAACTTTATACAGATGTTTGCGATAATTGGGGACCTTTTGCACAATACGCATTAGTTATAAATGCAAACAACAGTTTTAGGATAGAACAAAATTTTACTGATGGAAATTTTATATTTTCATATAACGATCAAAAAATATATTTGATTAAAGAGGAACACAAACACAACTATAATATAGTTGAAACAGAAAAGATTAAGGTGATTAATTTTGTTCACTGATTTTGAATACTATTACAATAATGTTCCGGGCAAAGGGCTATGCCGAAACAACTTAATCTATACAAGTTTGATTAACAAAGATAAAACTGTATTTTGCCAGCACTACTCAAACGATACAGAATATCACAAGGGTCAGAATCAGATAGTTGATCCAAGTCTTATGGAGGAAAAATGGCTACGTGAAGTTAATTATATAACACAAATGCGTAACCAATATCCTGAGCTAGTTCCAGAAATAACACACGTAGATTTAAGCAATCGCAAATTATTCTTTAAAATACAGGGTGTAGACTTTTGGCAACAAACATTGGACAACACCTGTACATATGATGACATACTACCCAACTGGCGGGTACAGATGTTGGACATATTTAAGGCACACAAGGCACTGGGCATATACAAATATAGTTTACATCCTAGCAGTTATTTTATAGTTAATGGACAACTTAAAAGTATCAATTACTTTTTTTGTTATAACAACTCAAGTGCCCCAATTAGCCTACGTAGTGTAATGAGTCATATTAGCGAAGACAGGCAAGCAGACTTGTTTCCTAAAATGTCCGCACTAGGTATAGACGTAGACGCACTTACACCACATGAACAAATACAACAGTTAGCATTTGAAAGTTTTAAAACAAACTTCCCTGCCGACTTTATGGACGAATGTAAAAAGCTCTATGTATAAGATTGTGCCCTGGACAAAAGATTTAGATTTAACCGAGTTCTATGCGGAGGCAGAACAACGCGGGTTCGCTAATAATGCTAACCAGCGTGTGATGATTGACTGCTTTCGTAATGAGCCAGAATGGGCGGCATGGATACTATATCAAAACGACAAGGCTGTCGGTAGTGTCGCCGCGCATTCTTTCACACCAATGGGTCCTAATGCTTATCGTGTTCTAGCACGTACTTGTACATTTGGAACTGCACGACCTAACGGCGGATTAATTACAACTAAAAAGCTAATCGCCGAACATCAAAACTTAACAGATCAGTTTTTACTACCTGCATGTATTAATTGGGCTAAAGGAGAATTATATGCTACAAGCAATAATAGCACAGTGGCAAGCCAGCGACTCGTACACAATCATTATTTCCCTACTCTTGCAAAACTAGGAATTGTAGAACGCACTTGTGATATGCATTATCGCAATACAGATCAAACCGTCTGGCGTATATTTCCAGACAAGTTTCTTGCTAACCTAGAACGCTATCCTAGATGGCTTTAATAGGAATGTTTCTAAACTTCTTTTTAAACTCAGGATCAAGTTTAAATTTTATGTGAGGTAATTTTGTGTCCGTTTGTTTATCAAATGCACAGAGCTTACATACTTCAATAGATTTTTTCAAATCTTCCTCTACAAATTTTCTTACAACTTCGTAGCCATCTAACGGATCACACGCTTTGTATTTTTCTAAAATTGCTTGTGCTTCTGGTACGTACTTTACTTGTTGTTTTGCTTCAGGATAGTTTGTTACAGCAGGGCAGTGATACATTAGTCCATGCTGTATATTATACTCACTATGCCATACACACGCTTCAAAACTCTTATCCTGATCTCCGCCCATGACAAAATGTACAGTACCATCCTCAACACGATCATGATACGGTTTGTAAAAATGTATAAAGTGCTCGTATCTTAAAATTCTGTTTTCACCAAGATAATATGATGTATTTCTGTTTTGTTGATTAGGTATGTATTCGTATTCAACTACTCGTAACTGTCCAGCCCACGGCTCAAGTACTTCCAATACATCCATCTTTAATTTTTGGTATTCATCTTCGCTTTCGTAATGACAAGACACTCTCAAGTGTGCGTTGCCGTCACTCATAATAAGATGTGCTAAGTCTTTACGTTTAACTAGTTTAGATCCGTTTGTTGGGATTTCAATATGTGCATTAGGCCAGAGTCTTCGCATGTTTAAGAACCATTCGCCTAAGTCTGGATGCAAGAACATTTCTCCGCCGGCAAATGCTATGTCGTCGGTATCTAAGTACTCAGCCCATTTTTCCCAGCGGTGGGCATTATCCTTCCATGCAAAGTTTCCAGTAAAATCATAACATGCTAATCCACCGCAGTGACTACATGTCATGTTACACAAGTTGTTTACTACTACAGACAAATATGTGTCTAGTTTAATTTTATTCATATTTTACTCTAGAATCATCTAATGTAGGAAATGCGGCTTTAAGTTGATTAAACACAAAAGGAGTTAGCTTCCATACAAACTCTATTTGTCTAATTTTAGGATTAGTTGTCCAAAAGTCGATAGCATTTAGTATCTCGTCAAACTTAATAACGTAGTCGCTAGAGAAAGCAGTTGGATCGTCATTGGATATTGGTTGTTCTATAAAACTTAAATCCAAGTGTAGTATATCAATGCCATTAGGATCTATGCTAATAAGCCTACAGGCTTCTGCCAGCTCTTGTTTGTCATGTACATAGTCTGTATGTATAAGCTCTGGGTAATGTCTACTTACACTACCCATGACAACCATCTTTTTAACTTTGTTCTTTAATGCGTGTACTAGTCGAGTTTGTTGTCGATCACGGTAAGCATTGTTGATAAACAAATCAGCACCTGTTGCGGCTTCCACTACCTTATCAAAGTCTGCATCTATGTCATATCCGTTACTACGACTAAGCCCAACAACTTCCCACTCAGCAGATTTGAAACTGTCGTATAAAGCCTTGCCTATTCCGTAAGTATGTCCTGTGATTACAACTTTCATCTATTAGGTGCTCCGGTTGCTCTAAATGATATTACATTAACTAGTGGGTTTGCTAGCCAGTACTCAATAGCGTTAATTACAACTTGTGAATCGTTGTAGGCAGTGCTAGATAATTTTAATAGCAGTATGTTTGGATTATTAAGCTCTAGCACACGTTCTTCTAGTTTGGTTTTTTGTGCTGTATAGGCTGGCATTTCTACGTCAGGAAAATCTGTAACTATACTGCCCATGACAACCATCTTGCCTACACTTGCATACAGTTGGTTGAGTATATCCATTTGTATGCTGTAAGTGTTGTTGATAAACAAGTCGCAACCTACTGCGTCACTCACATCCGATCCTCGATTGAAAGCCATTACCCAACACCCTTTATTAACAAAGTGGTCGTGTAGTGCTTTGCCAAGTCCGCGAGTTGTTCCAGTTATGCCAACTTTAAGCATAGGTAACTTTAAACTCCGGTGTAATTAATTTTTCAAATTCTTCTAACAGTTCTCGTTCCAGTTTAAAAGTCAAACTAAATGTAGTGTGGGCGAAGTCTGCTAATTTGTATTTCCAGTTAGCACGATTTAAAAACGGACTAAACTGTTTATCAAATTTATATCTAAAATCGTGTTGTTCATAAGCCGCTTCCATACTGATACTGACCAAGTCCACAGGTACACGACTACGGCGTAATGGTTCGCGTACTACTAATTGCAAACGTGGAACTGATCCATAATTAGTGGCCGCATGTATACGACTAGCATCCATATAAGCCCAGCGATAATCTCTCTCACATTTGTACATGATTTCGTCGTCCAGATCGATCAAGTATGATTGCTCGCCGGTTAGGTTTAGGTGCCAGCGATTGTCTATATCAGCATGGGCCATGTAACTTTCGCCAGGTTCTAATTTAATAATACGTGCTTGTCCAATTGACATGGGCATCGAGTCTAAAACTTCTTGCCAAAGTGTACCTTTGTAAATGTCTTTAATTTGCCATGGATCATAAAAGAAGTCACCAGTTGGTTCGTTAAGCACAGTGCCTTCGCCCGTAACTGGATGTTCTTTAAGTGCCTGTTCAATCAGCCCTGCCGGGCATGTCCATATTTGTTTGGTAATCAGTCTTTTATACATGAAATATTTATGTGCTAGTATAACTAGCTTAAATATATCATGCTCAATATAACATTTAATAACGATTGGAAAAACGTTGCTATTGCAGTAAGTGGCGGCGCAGATAGTGCCTTACTTGCTTATATGATTTGCCAAATATCTAAAAAATTAGATGCTGATGTAACGGTACATATTATTAACCATATACGTTGTTGGAAAACAAAACCTTGGCAACAAGATAATGCTGATGCAGTATGTAATTGGCTAATGCAAGAATTTCAAAACACAACATTTATACGACATACTAACTTTATTGCTCCTGATTTAGAATACGGTGCTGTTGGTCCAAATTTAACAGATGAGTACGGAAAACAAGTAAGCGGCGACAACATACAATCAAGAGCTTACGCAGAGTATATTTGTAAAACATATAATGTGGATGCGTTTTATAACGGAGTTACACGCAACCCAAGATTAGCACTATTCAATGGTATGTCCGAGCGTGATATCGATCCTACGGACGATAACAAACATTTAGCAGAAATGGAACACATGGGCTTCATGGTATATCATCCATTTCGCTTTACAGACAAGTCAGAGATTGTTAAAATGTATAAGGATCTTGGCATCATGGACTTATTTGAAATAACCCGTAGTTGCGAAGGCACTGTAGAAGGTATTGACTACACAACATACCAAATTGGGCAATATGTTCCTGTATGCGGAGAATGTTTTTGGTGTAAGGAGAGAGTATGGGCACTAAGCCAAGATTAATTGCTTTTGGCTGTTCTTACACATACGGGCAATATCTTGCTGAAGATAATCCTAGTGACTTAGCATGGCCAAAACTGTTAGCAAATTTATTAGACAGAGAAGTTGTTAACAAGGCATACCCTGGTTCTAGTAATCTTGAAATACTACATACTATACTTTCCTTTCAATTTGTGGAAGACGATCTGGTAGTTGTAGGTTGGACGCAGATTAACAGAGATTGTATTTTTGATAAGAATAAAAATATATCAGTAGGCACATGGTCGGACAGACGTACATTAGAAGCATGGTTCTACACACACTCGGAGTATGACCTATCAGTAAGGTCTGGACTGTATGCGCATCATGCAGAACTATTTTTAGATTCGTTAAATTTAAAACAATATCATTTCCAAGCATTTGGCGCTACAGATATTATTGATAGAATTGTTAATACGTTTACAGAACCTAAACCAATACACACTAATAAACTTAAACACCAAATAAAAAAGACCATTCTGTTTAAAAAAGATTTAGCACTAGATAACGCACATCCTGGAATTAAATCGCATCAGCATGCCGCTGAACAGCTTTATAAGATTATCAATGAAAAGTAAAACATTTTGTATGCATCCTTTTACGGGATTAGCAACACGCGAAGACGGAGCAGTTAAAGTCTGCTGTCGTAGTGCGCCGATTGGACATATTAAAGACAACACCTTAGAAGAAATTTGGAACAACGAAACTATGCAACTTGTTCGTAAACAAGTTCTATGTGGCGAACGGCCCGAAGTTTGCAAACCCTGCTTTGACTTAGAAGATCAAGGTGTTGAAAGTCTACGTCAAAGACACATTAACGGTGTTATTCCAGAAGCACGTATTAACTTATATCCCGATACTCCACTACAAGAAATTATGCCGTTTGAATTTCCTACAATGGAAATTAAACTTAACAACTTGTGTAACTTAAAGTGCCGTATGTGTAACCCTTTAGACAGTACTAACTGGACTGATTGGGATAAAGTAACTCCTTTTTACAAGAAAGAAAAAAACTTTCTAATACACACCATTACAGAACTTGTAGACAAACCAGGAAAGTATATCGGAGAGTTTGACGACAGTAATAACTGGTGGGCTAGTTTTGAAAAGTTATTGCCACACTTTAGACGTGTAGAGTTTGCTGGCGGAGAACCACTAATGGATCCACAGCACTACAAAATACTTGATATGTTAAAACCGTATGGTAAGAATATAGAAATTAAGTATGCTACAAACGGCACAACACTTGGTATTAGCCGAGGAAGGACTATATATGACTATTGGCCACATTTTAGAAGCGTTGCCGTTAATGTCAGCATTGACGGCATTCACGATGTTTACAATTACATTCGTGGCAACGGTGATTTTCGTCAAGTGGAGGCTAACATTAGAGAAATACAACAGATACCAAATGTTAGTAGAATCGTCGGCGCATTTACAGCGCAAGCTGGTAACATACTACAAGCCGCGGAGTGTATTGATTATTTCATTAATAATTTGGGTATCGTATTTTACAGCCATCGTGTAAGTTACCCTAACTGTTTATCAGCACAAGTATTGCCCAATGAGTTAAAAGCATTAGCCATTACAAAATTACTAGCAGTTAAATCGCAGATAGATACATGGGACGCAATTAAGAAAAATCCACTATTAGGTAAAGTTACTCATCAGCAAATACAAGACAACATTAATTACTTACAAGCCAAAGATCAAAATAATTTATGGCAGGATTTTTTAGATTTTAATTTGGCACTAGACTCTACACGCAATCAAAGTTTGTTCGATGTGATGCCGGAGTTTAAACTGTATGCTTAAGATTACAGGACGCTGGCCACATCAGAAAAGCATCAAAGTCGAATGGAATCTTGGAAAACGCTGTAACTATGATTGTAGTTATTGTCCTGCTAGTATTCATGATAACTCTAGCCCGCATACTAATATAGAAACGCTCAAAGCAACTGTGGATAAATTAATGACATTAGACAAGCCCATACGTCTTAGTTTTACAGGAGGAGAACCATGTGTTCATCCTAAGTTTTTAGAATTAGTCAAGTATTGTAAACACAAGGGTGTTACTTGGATTAGTGTGACAACTAACGGAACACTACCTTATGAATTTTATTCAGCGTTGGAAGCAGATCAAATTGTGTTCAGCATACACTTAGAATTTGATTGGAAACGTGTTTTCAATACTGTAGAAAGTGTTGTAGATTTAACAAACAAAAAAGTTATTGCACAGATCATGGCACATCACGATTATATGGATGCTGTATTAGAATTACGTGCTAGGTGCTTGTTAGCACATATTCCCAATACAGTAAGACGTATACGATGGACTGAAGGTGATCACGATTTGTTCGATGATATGCGGTATAACTTAAATGATTTAGAATGGCTTAAAGAACAAGAAGCCACTGTAGAAAAAAATACAATAGTATGGTTAGATAACGAATACGCACAATTACATTATCACGCCAACGACATGATCAAGAATCATCAAAATAAATTTAAAGGTTGGACTTGCAACGCAGGTATAGAAAGTCTCATGATAAATTGGGACGGTGATGTACATCGCGCCACTTGTAGAGTCGGTGGTAGTCTAGGCAACATATACGAAGATACGTTTGTTGCTCCTAGCGAACCCGTTAGATGCGATAGAAATTTCTGTACCTGCGCGGCAGACATTCCAATAACAAAACATGCAAACAACAGCAATTAACTTACGTAATCCCGAGCCCATGATGGTTACATGGGAAATGCTTCGCAGATGTAATTTAGATTGTACATACTGCGAAAGTACTCGCCACGACAATACTAGCAAGATGCCAGAGTTTGAAGAACTAAAACAAACATTTGATTTTATACGAGAATATGTAAACTTGTACAACTCTAAACGTACTGACAAATTACACACTAGTATGGACTTTACAGGTGGCGAGCCAACTGCTAATCCTGCATTTTGGCCATTACTTGAATACATTAAACAGTTTGACGGATTCCATCTAGCACTTACAACTAACGGTACATGGGGCCCGACATTTACAGAACGTATTGCTGAACATTTTTCTTATGTTACTATTAGCTGGCATGCTGAAGCTGAAGAACATTTAAAGACACGTACAGTTGCTAATATTCTAGCATTGAAAGAACGAGGCTTGCGTGTTCAAGCAAACGTAATGTTACATTGTGATCACTTTGACGAAGCAACTAATTTATGCAATATGCTTAAAGAAAAAGGTGTAATGGTAAATCCTGTTCCTGTTGGTGACGGAGTTACAGTACGTAAAGGGTGGTTCCAAGATGCCGATGGTACTAATCGCAGAACTAGCCATGAATATACTACAGAACAGCAAGACTGGTTCTTTAAATTTATGGGTCGTGAACGTCCTGCTAGTAATTCACAAGAAGGCACCAACGTTGGTCGTGCTTGTTGCGGTGGACGTTGTACTACAGGCAAAGTAGACGGTGTATGGCAAGATGTTAAATTAGTAGACAACTGGTTTAAAGATTGGTACTGTACTGTTAACTGGTACTTCTTACATATTGAACAACAAAACGGAAATGTGTATCATCATCAAACGTGCCAAGCAACACACGAAGGTCGCGGCCCTATTGGTAACTTAAAAGACACCACTAGCATACTACATAAAACATACGCTATGCTAGGGCAAGAAACAATTGCCCCTATCGTATGTCCTAACCTACGCTGTGGATGCGGTATGTGTGTACCTAAAGCAAAAGAGTTTGCCGACTTTAAAGACTTATGGACTGCTACAACTATTATTCCTATATTAGACTTGGGACTGTAGCAAATGTGCTAGCTCAGGGAACGTCTTAATAAAATCTGTACCACGTATAGTTTCCATCTTTTCAATATATTCTACAAATGCAGGCAATTGTGCGGTATGATCTTCAGCATCCATAAAGTCTAATATTGCTTGCCAACGTTTCCAACCATAAGGATTTTGTTTCCAAAAATCTTCATCTTGTCTATAGTTAGCATACAGCCATGTAGCAAGATCTGCAAAGCTCTTACGCACTTGTTCTTTGTCATATTCTGGCAAACATCTAATACTTAAGAATGTTGGAATATACAACAAATGCATATTAACGATCCCGCCGCCAGCTTGTATTCCGCCTGTGATATTTTCAAAGTTTACTTTCTTAAAATTCTGCTGTATCTTCCACTTGGCCAATTCAGGCAAGTGTTTGATGTTTAGTATCTGTATAGCTGTGGCAATACTAACTTGTATGTTGTCAGGAGTGCTATCTAGCTTGTGAAGATTACGTTCGATAATAGCCCAATCACTAGGATAGCGTATATAGTAATTACGGTCACCTATAGCATCAATACTAAAACCCACTTTAACTTTTTTGAATTTTTTCCATAGTTCAATAATTTCGTCATTTACCAATAGCCCATTTGTGTTGTAGCGTACAAGGATCTTGTCTGCGTAACCTTGTCTAATAATTTCTTCAAGGAACAATTTATGCTCCTTGATAAGCAAAGGTTCTCCGCCAGCAAAGTACACTTGTTTAAGATTAGGAATCTGTGCATACATCTCTTTCCAGAAGTCTGGATTCTCATACCAGTAATTGTCAAACGTATCGCTATTCCATGCCATCTGTTCTTTGAGTTCTTTAGCTTGAAATATAGGATATACTTTCTTGTGATCCGCCACCCACATGCTACTGTCATGCGGGCTACACATAATACATTTTAAGTTACAAGTATGTCCTAAACGTAAGTCTAGATAAACTAGCGTCTCAGGAACTGTACCATCTTCTTCAGTTTGTTTTATAAGCTCAGGCAAATCGATACCATCTTCAACCCATGTACCGGTTTCCCAAATGCGCTTGCTGGCCACCCCGTTAAATTCTTCTTTATGGCACTTAGCACAACTAGCCGGAATTTTTCCTTCCAACATAGTCAAACGTACATCTTTCATGTACTCATTATTCCAAGCACTCATAGGAGTTTCACGACCAAAGTTTGCGGGTCGACCTGTTTCATTTTTTACTAGACCAATTTCATGATCAGTACCTGCTCCGCTACTGTTAGCATTACAGCATAATCGCATGTCGCCGTTAGGACGAGTGGCAAAGTGTATCCATGGCAGTACGCAGAAAGTCTTACTTCCTGCTAGTATTTCTATTTTATCTTGCCATTGTTTAATTTTATTCATTACAATTTTTAACACACACCCAGGGTTTATCCTCAGTGTGCCATAACCCTTCTAAATCACGCCATGTTAAATCTTCAATAATATTTTTACTAAGATTAAAAATTCCCACCGTACTAAATTTATCTTTAGTATTTTGTATCATTTGATTTCGTAACGTATGAACTGTTAGTGTTTCTTCTAGTGGAGTTTCCAACCAATCAAAACCTACCCAACAGCAAGGAAATACATTACCCCGAGTATCTACATAAATTTCATTCTTTTGTACACACTTGGGTTTAATAGTTGCCTTTACAACTTGTTCTTTCCACACATTGATATCACGTTTAATATCTTCAAGTTTTATAAATGACACTTTCTTTTCTGTACTAGGATACAAGGAGTACTCAATGATGCCCGTTTTATCTTCAACTGGAAAACTATCCATATCATAAAATCTGCTGGTATATTTAAAATTAACTTTAGATACACCCAACGCTACCATAGCGTTTTGAAACTCTTCAACTTCGTGTTCGTTATGTTTGAACACTAGACAATCAACAATGGCTGTTCCGCCAGCTTGTATAAACGCTGTCATGTTATCAATAATTTTATGCCAGTCTGTGCCGCGTCTATATTTAACATGGCTTTCAGCAAATCCGTCAATACCAAAGCTAACTTCAATATCCAATTTAGCCAACTTTGTCCACCATGCCATGGATCGTGCGCTACCATTAGTATGTATCGATAATCTAGTTATAGGATTTACTTCCCTGACATATTCAAATATTTCATAACAATCTTGTGCTATGATAGGATCACCATAATTGCCACACGCATAGAAATTATCTAACTTGGCTAGCCACGTGGGATTAAACCATTGTTGAAACTTTGCCAGCGTTATTTCGTGCTGTCCTACAAAAGGACGTTCAGCGCCGCCATTCTTATTTCGACCGCACATAGGACAACTGGCTTGACATTTGTCAGTGAGCTCTATATGAAGATCTGTAATAGGGTACATTAGATTACCAAATGTTAAAAATATATTTTGGCGCAATACCACAGTTAGTTCCAGCATGCCACGCTTTTCGGCTAGTCCACTTGTAAGTGGCGCCTTGTTGTTGATTATATAAACAAGCATCCTCGGCTATAAAGATATGTCCAAACTGTGGTTTGCTCATATGTACATGATAGCGTACAGTATCAGGTAATGGTTCGTTGTCTTGTACATCCCAGTGTATTGGAGCAAAGAACCCAGGATGTATACGACTAATCCATGCATTAGTAAATGATTTTAAGTTTGACCATTCGGCAAATTGTTCTGCAATCTTATAATCAAAATGCTCCCCGGGATAAAACATATCCCACCCAACAGTGCCGCGCTTGTAATATCCAGCCTTATCCCACATTGAAGTAACTTCGTCAAGACCTTTTATGTTATCGTCCGGTGTATGCTTGGGCCCAATTATAGGAATTTGATTTTGTAACTCGCCAATTAATTCTTGCCAGTTAAAAGGAGATATACCAATGTACTCTATCATTTAGGTGTTCCCAAAAAATGAAACAAATAGTAAGGCTCTGTGCCACAGTTAGTTCCGGCGTGATAGGATCTATAATAATCCCATTTAAATATGCTGTGTTTTTCTATATTATAAAAACATTCGTCTTCTAAGATTAATACATGACCAAATTTAGGTTCGTCTATAAAACAAACATATCTGACCAATCCGCCTTCATCTAACCATTTATCTTCCTTGTCTTCCACATCCCAGTGATAAGGAACATTAGTACCTGGGAGTACTTTACTAATAAACACCCGGCGCGGAATGATGTTAAACATTTTTTCAAATATATTTTGTACTTCTATGTCAAAATGTTCGCCCGGATAAAAATCCCACCATTCAATTTTTGATAAATCGTAACCAGCATTAGTCCATGTATCGATTATTTCTCTATATTGAGATAGCTTTTTATCGTCTTGTTTATGCTGTCCTTCACTACGATCAACAACAGTGGTAACAGTATTGTAATCGCCAATGTGGTGCTGAATGTCAGCAATGACCTTATCCCAACTAATTAAACCTTCAGTAGATCCTACTAGTTTAGCCATTAAATATTTCTCTATAAATCCATTGCATGTTTTCACTTCCCCATAATACATGCGTACCTAAAGATCCTTTAAACATAAGTTCCATATTATATTTGCCGTCAACTAAGTCGCCTGTTTCATCAAGACGAGATTGAGCAGTATCGTGTATGATACCGTCCATGTACTTGGCCTCAATGAAAGGATCTGCTATTTCGACACATCCGTACCAATCAATTGTACGCAACTGATCTCCGTAGTCAACATAAAAACAATGAGGATACATTGTAAGTTTATAGACTCCGTTATTATATGCGTCTAGTAGCATATTAAAAACTTGCTCTCGCCAATGCATAGGCATATCGCCCTTATTGCCGTATAAGAGTGCATTGCAACTAGTGCCCCAATTATAAAATATGCGTTTGTTAGCATAATCTATATCAACTATGTCTGGGCTATATGGTTTGTCTTTAAAACGGCTAGCATATTCTACTTCTTTGTTAAAAAAATATTCAACTACTTCTTGTGTATAACCTTCACGATCGGGTTGCCATATACGTTGATAATTATTTTGCCAGTCATAATTAGCACAAAATATTTTACCATCGGGGCTTATTAACGGCTCGTAGGTTTGCTGTGACATGCAATTAGGTTTGCCGTCATTATCATATTTGTAAAAAGGTGTCCAGTTTGTTATATTCATTCTACTCTCGGCCCATTACTCATAAAAAATGCCGCAATCCACTTTTGTCCTTCAGTGACAGGCAATGACTCGTGTATAGTTGACTCGTTTATAGTTTCGTCTGGGTAGTCGTATTCGAAATACATAACTCCGCCTTTCTTAGGTTCTACAGTAACACCCAAGCTGGGCCATGTACAGCGTCCGCCTATATAATCATCGTTGAACCAAAAAATAGCAGTTGCCTTGCGGTCGCCGCCTAGACTGTAATAAGGTACTACTTTAGGGTTGTATGGATAATCGTGATGCAATCCAAAGTATTGTCCTGTTTCATAAAAATAAATGTCGCCAGCTTCTACATGACTTTCAGGAATGCCTACCGTAGTAGCTAACAAACTTTTAAAATACTGCCTGTCAGCAGGATCAGTATCCCAACTAATACTACGTTGTTCTACCTCTTCTGTAATCTGTCCATAAGTCTGCTCACGACTTTCTATACCAGCATTGGGATTCATTGCATCTTTGTATTTGGCAACTATGGCATCGCATACATCTAATGGCACAACATCTTCGAATACACTAATTCTTGGCAAATCTAATATTACACGTTCTTGCATTTGCTTACTCCTATTTGCATTTTGGCACTTTTGAGTCTGCTGAACTAACACATCTAGGAGTAATACATATTTTAGGTTCTTTGAATAAATCAAACCCTGTAAGAATATTTCCTATATTGTTTTCTTTACAACTGTAGGCACGTTTAACTTCAGTACCTTTTATTATAACACTTTGATAGCCGGCATTGCAAGTCCAATTGGTAAAACTATTAAACCCTAGTGCGTTGAATCGTTCTGCTTGATCGATGTAATAATCCTGTGTTCCGTCAGTTAGTCTAATCTGAAAACCTTCCTGCTGTTCGAAATCATTTTGCATTATAGCGATCATCTCAGGAGTGTAACCTTCTACAATAGCAGTGGCAGTATCGTTACTCTGTGGTTTAAGAGTTACATTAATTCCGCGAGTACGAAATCGTTCGCATCGTTCAAGTGTTTCAAAAAATAGTTCAGGAACCATCACTTGATTAACCGTCACATGAACACGCTCATGCATTAGTTGTAAACACTTGTCACCAAACTCTTGCTCTCGGGCAAACTCTGCGTGAAAGCTGGCTGTAATACTTCTGCGTTGTAACAATTCTGTATTGCGACACCACGTATTCCACCATGCGGAGCCAGGACTCAAATTAGTAGTCATATGGATACTTTGATAAGAACTTTTGGTTTCATCTAGGTGTTTTACCAAATCGGTTAACTGTTTGTAAGCAGTTGGTTCGCCGCCACTGAAACTCCAATGAAATTGAGTGAATCCGTTCAAACGAGCTTGACGTTTGATTTCATCGATAGTAGTCTTATAAACTTCTAATGTTTGATAATCCAATTTATCACTACGGGCGTAAGGCCAGCAATAGCTACATTTATAATTACAAAATCTGCCAAGTATCCAACTTATGTTAAATAATGGACGATCCAGCATCGTTTGTTGCCCAAAAGCAACAATATTTTGAAAAGGAATGGTTGTAAATGTCATTGACAGTATTTACAATCGATAGTATACTAACAAGGTAGACGTGAGTGGAACATGGTATACCTCCTCCAAGTAAGCTGACCCCCAGCTGAACGGAGGGACAGGGCTTGTGACTTAGTCATGCTTTGCAGGTTCGAATCCTGCCGTCTACACCATTTTTAATTTAGGCACAGAAAGGCATTATATGAAAAGGTTATTTTTAGGCTTGTTAGTTGTTTCAAATATGGCATCTGGACAAGAAATGGGTGTGATTGATACGAGCAAGAATTTTACTAACAAGACTACCATTACATTTGAACAATCTGACAATGTGTCTGAAACTTGTAATGCTTACAGAAAAAAATTAGGCAATCCAACTTTTCAACAACCCAGTCGAGCTTGTAGTTTTTGGACTAACGACACTTGCCTAATTATTACAGCACGTAAAGTATTGCCAGAAAGTTTGGCACACGAAGTATTACATTGTATTCAAGGTCATTGGCATAAATGAAAAAAGTAGCAAGTAGTCCTGAACGACACACTTTCCAAAAGGAAGGCGCAATACGGCGGGCAGAAGAAGCGGGTGAAGAACCTAACCAAGCCTACATCGACATGTGGGAACAGATTAAGATTGACGATGCTAACAAGATCCACGATCCAGCTTGGCAAAAGAACAACATGGAGTATGATCTCCGTAGCAGTAAAGAACTGTGCGACAAAACCAAGCAGTCGGACAACTATGCTCAAAACTTGTATGCGGCTATGTGTAATATGCAATGGCAAAGCAGAGAGTTTTGGCAAGAGATGAAAGGCGAAGTTTGGAGTGCCAGTTGGCGTCATAGTGGCGGTATTGTTGCTGACATGCGTGAACAAGGCGACTACATTGATTGGTACTGTAGTGGTATTGGCAACGAAGAATTAGGTAACGGCTTAACAGGTGCTATCCCAGACATCTCCGATGGACGCAATTATGTACCAGAAGGTACTATTACTGAAGAAATTGAATTGGATTTAAACCGATTAGGGTGGAGGCCAGTACCCTGGAGTGACGATGAAGATTGATACTGAACATTTACATTTTTGGATGAACGCTATCCGTGAAAGCAATAACCCAATGCGTACACTCGATGCGTTTTGGAGTGGGCAAATGAAAAGCAAAGAATGGCTTATAGATAATCTAGAGCCATTTGTAACTAAACCTAGCCGTATAGAAATACACGGTGGTTGGGTAGGTGTACTGGCCAGTATGATATTTCAAAGTAAAATACCTGCTCGCTATATTGCCAGTGTAGACATCGATCCACTATGCCAACACGTTGCTACCATGATGAATAAGATAGAAGAACAGGACGGCAAGTTTAAAGCAATTACTCACGACATGTGTACAGTTCCAGTTCATGGTGATGTTATTGTTAATACAAGTTGTGAACATATCACCCAAGAGCAATATAATATTTGGTTAGAACGAATGCCAATAAATAGTTTGCTAGTACTACAAAGTAATAACTACAAGATAGCAGAACATGTTAGGCTTGCCGAGTCGGTTGACGATTTTGCAGAACAGTGTAAAATAAAAATACTGTGGCAAGGTGAACTGCAACTACAGTTATACAAACGATTTATGATAATTGGAACCAAATGACAACATTAACATTTACAGCTGAAGAACTTTTTGAAGACATTCCTGGAGATCCAGATAATGTCATTATGAAACTTCCTCCAGAAATTTGCGAAGCACAGGGTTGGGTAGAAGGCGACACACTTAATATTCAAGTAGAAGATGGAAAGATGATCATTAGCAAAGCATGAGTAAGGACGATTTACTGGAACTGACTGGGCAAGTCACTGAGGTATTGCCTGGCAATATGTATAGGGTACAGCTGGACGATAACCAGCATATCATATTGGCCTACTTGGGTGGCAGGCTAAAACAACACAAAATTAAAATTATTTTGGGCGATAAGGTCCGAGTGGAAATGAGCACTTACGACTTATCAAAAGGTCGTGTAACATATAGGTTATAAAATGAACACAGTAATGGAAACGGTATCTTCTGTTTGCAATCAAGTTAGACATAACAGCAAACATGGTGTAAGTTTTCAAAACCTGTTGACCATGCTACGTAGAGAGTTTCGTGGACGTGGATTTGATCTTAAAATAAAATCCGATAGAGATAAAGGACTAGGTCCTGTAGAATTTTATGTCAACGCATACTACGATGCCGAAGACGATCGAAATAAAGAAACTCCAATTGAAGTAGTAGTACATCACAATTTTGAAAAATCTGCAATATGGGATCAAAAGCATACTACAGAATTTTTAATACAAATATTTGATGCCACTGTACACGAATACAAACATCAACGCCAAAGCATAAAACGTAAGTATAACGTATACGCTGAAAATGTTAAATCCCCTTACAAAGAATATCTTGCAGAAGATGACGAACTTGATGCTTATGCACTTAGCATTGCAATCGAACTTTGCCGTACTTTGGGAAAATTTAGAGCATTGAGATTAATGAGTAAAGCATCGGCCCTTGCCAGATTGAAGTTTAATGGCAGGTATGTTAGTCCAAACTTAGCGGCATACTTTGGACAGTTTGGATCAATTGACAATCCATTACTCAAAAAGTTAACCAAAAAGGTATATGTACGTCTACAAAAGATTGACACGGATGCAGTTTTCCTGTAAAATACAAAGTATAGCAACTACACACAGAGAGCGAAATGGCTAATAAAGAGTTTCCTACGCAACAGGTTCTAGAGCTAGCCTGTGCGGCACAACGCATCAACGGTGCTTACATTAAAGAAGCAGAAAACGTCTGGGCTGAAGACGGTGTCTTTATGTACTCTAAAAAGACCAACAAAATGTTAATGTTGTGTACTCTCATCCCTACAAACTGGACTGCCGATCCAAAAGATGCTCCAATGCCTCTAAGGATACTACCCGAAGATGTTGCACAAGCAGAAGAAATCAAACGACACTTTCGTAAATTCATGTTTAGTGCTATCGAAGGCGAAAACGATTTTCAAACTAATATAAATGCTATTCTCAGTTCCGAGTTAGTTGCTACTAACAAGTTTGGTTATGTTGGTTGTTTGCCCAGCGTATATGCGAGAGATGTTGTTCAAACTAAAGTTAAAAAAGCCGCAAGAGCTGTCGAAGAAGGTTATTTGGCAGAAATTGGTAGCACCATCAAAGATTTAGATGCAGAAATTATTTCCTCAGTTAAGTCAAAAAACTTTGAAGGCTGGAACATAGATGCTATAATAAACAATAAGATGGTATCTTGGATGAACAAAACGGATCTTAAACTAGGCCCAGCTGTTGTAGTCAAAGCCAAAGTTAAAGATTGTAACAAACACTGGAAACATCAAAATGATGTGACTAGACTACACTATGTAAAGGCGGTACAATAAATGGCAGGTAAAGCAAAATCAATTTATCTTACAGTGACCACACTGGATCATAAAACAGTATTTCATCGTATGTTTTTTAACGCACAGCATTATAATGATTTTGTTAAAACTGAAGAATTTAAAGCAAAGTATCCAACAACAGAATATAAAATTGTGAAAGAAACTTATTAACATGTCTTACTCTTGGATTTTGATTATTGCTATGTATAGCCCTGCTGGAGACTTTATGGGTAAGGATACCGTGGGATTCGAATCCAAGAAATCGTGTGAAGCAGTACGAGTACAACTACCTAATTTGGATCATCCAATGCGTGTACGACATAAGGGACTGTGTGTGACTCGAGATCATTGGGAAGGTAAAAAGAAAATGCCAGGAGTAGACTATGACTAAAGAAAAACACAAGAAGTATCAATGGATCGATGGTGAAACTGCGGATCGCATTACTAGTATGAATCTAAAAGACTATCGTGCGTATCTTAAGAAAGAAATCAAGCAGTGGAAGAAGAATCCTAAAAGCGATGCTAATCCTACCGGCTACTGGCTACACCCAGAAGATGTAGGACTTAACATTCAAACTATTGCGGCACTGGATTTGATTATCAGTCATTTTCCAGAAACATCGGATGAGATAAAATGAAACAAGAACTAGACAAATTGTTGTGCGAGAAGTATCCAAAAATGATGGTGAACCGCAACAAGAACATGCAAGAAACTTGTATGTGTTGGGGCTTTGAATGTGGCGATGGTTGGTTCAATATTTTGGATCAGCTCATGGGCAGTATTCAGCATCACATTGATTGGAAGGAAAAACAGCGTAACTGGGCTATCAAGTACAACGAGATGGCCACACAGGCAAAGGCCGGCAATTTTGAACTGTTTGAAGAAGACATGAAGGCGTTGCCCAATGACCATTATAAAGAAAAACGACTGGCAGAAATTGTTGCTGGAGACTTTAGAGAAGTTCCCAAATCAATTCCGCAAGTGACCTTGGACCAAGTCAAAGAAAAGTTTGGTACACTGAGATTTTATTACTCAGGTGGAGATGACTACATTGATGGTATGGTATCGTTGGCAGAAAGCCTAACTGGTGTCACCTGCGAAAGCTGTGGTAACGTTGGTGAGCGCCGCGGTGGCGGTTGGGTGCATACATATTGCACACCATGTGAAGAAGCACGTGAAGTTGCTCGTGCAAAAGCAGACGAAGAATGGGAACATAAAAAATTA
>Ga0304728_1000324_pt1 | contig 40648 bp, 35 predicted proteins | sample C_130625_MF_Meta_FD_190476 | JGI IMG/M metagenome (GOLD analysis project Ga0304728, IMG submission 190476) | Freshwater microbial communities from Lake Croche, Canada to study carbon cycling - C_130625_MF_MetaG (v2) (version 2) | ecosystem: Environmental > Aquatic > Freshwater > Lake | place... | reverse complement strand
GGACCTGTAAGACCTGTAGATCCTGTTACACCAGTATCACCTGTTGTTCCGGTTAATCCAGTAGAACCTGTAATTCCTGTAGATCCTGTTACCCCAGTATCACCAGTATCCCCAGTATAACCAGTAATTCCAGTAAAACCTGTCGGTCCTGTAGTTCCAGTAAATCCAGTTACACCGGTATCACCAGTAATTCCAGTAAATCCTGTAGGTCCCGTAGTTCCAGTAGTTCCAGTAAATCCAGTAACACCTGTATCACCGGTATTACCAGTATCACCAGTAATTCCTGTTGGTCCTGTAAATCCGGTTGATCCAGTATCACCTGTAATACCTGTAATTCCTGTTTGTCCAGTTGGGCCTACGATATAATCTAATTGTGTAAATTGAACATATGCATTATTAATATCACAATTATCAGAAAAATTAAATACAATTCTTATTGATTGACCAGCTTGTAATATAATTGAGGTTGTATGAGATATAAGATTTCCACTTATTGACGAATGACTATCAAGTGTAATTGTACTTTGAATAATTTTAATATAATCTCCAGTTATAGAAACAGATGGATTTATATTATAAGATACCAAGATGTTTAATATTTCAGATGATGTACTTGTTAAAATTCCTGTAATTGAATCATATGAAAAACTTGTTGTTCCATTTGATTTTGATGGATCTAGTGTATCACATATTAATGTATATTCGGTACCAGCAGTTAATCCAGTAGCAGGTGAGGATAAATAATATGCTAATGTTGATAAAGGTCCTTTAATACCCATTGGTCCAGTATGTCCTGTAGATCCAGTATAACCTGTATATCCTGTTGCTCCAGTCCAAGTTGCTTCACCTGGAATACCTTGAGGACCAGTACATCCAGTTGTTCCTGTATAACCAGTTACTCCAGTATTACCAGTATTACCTGTATCACCTTTATCACCAGTTATTCCAGTTATTCCTGTAGATCCAGTAATCCCTGTCGTACCAGTAATTCCAGTATATCCTGTAACTCCGGTATTACCAGTTATTCCTGTAGATCCAGTAATTCCTGTCGTACCAGTAATTCCAGTATATCCTGTAACTCCAGTATCACCTGTAATTCCAGTAGATCCAGTAATTCCTGTTGTTCCAGTAATTCCAGTATATCCAGTTACTCCAGTATCACCTGTAATTCCAGTAGATCCAGTAATTCCTGTTGTTCCAGTAATTCCAGTATATCCAGTTACTCCAGTATCACCTTTAATTCCAGTAGATCCAGTAGATCCTGTTGTTCCGGTAATTCCAGTATATCCTGTTACTCCTGTAAATCCAGTTGCGCCAGTCCATGTTGCAATACCTGGAATACCTTGAGGCCCTGTACATCCAGTAGTTCCAGTTGTACCTGTCGTACCTGTTATTCCAGTAGAACCAGTTCTACCGGTTAAACCAGTAGGTCCTGTTTGCCCTTGTATTCCTTGTGTTCCTGTTGGTCCAACAATATAATCTAATTGAAAGAATTTGATATAAGAATTATTATCTGAGTCTTGTTGTAAAATTTGATAACCACTCGCACCTGTATGTGGATCTTGATAAAGTTGAATTCCGACATTGTGTGATGGTTGTAAAAGAATTATTGAAGAATGAGATATGTGTTTATTTAAATTATCTGATAATAATGGAGGTATAAATTGATCTAAAATAGTTCCAGAGTCAGTATCTATAATATTTATTGAAAACCATTCTCCACTATTTGAAACACTAATATTATAATCTATTGAAATCGCTAATGGTTTACTTGTTGGATTTGTTAAAATTCCTGTAGTTGAATCATAGATTGCTGAGAAATTACCATATGTATTTATAGTATCATTTGTATTAGGAGTAAAAATTGGTTTAGAATTATATGGAATTATAGCACTATTTATTCCATAATAATATGTTAAACAAGAAATTGGTCCAATAATTCCCATTGGTCCTGTATCTCCTGTAGGTCCGGTAGGCCCAATTCTACCAGTAGGTCCAGTATCTCCAGTAGGTCCAGTAGTACCAGTTCTACCAGTCGGACCTGTAGTTCCTGTTATTCCAGTTATTCCTGTAGTTCCAGTAAAGCCTGTTACACCAGTTGGTCCAACAACATAATCTAATTGTACAAATTCAATAAAGGAATTATTTGTTGTGTCTTGAGGTAAAATATTATAATTAATGTCTTGAAAAAGTTGAATTCCAATACTTTGCGATGGTTGTAAAATAATTATTGTTGAATGAGAAATATATCTATTAAGATCATAACCAGCATTTGTTGGTATAAATTGGTCTAATATAGTTCCAGTAGTATCTATAATGTTTATTGAATACCATATATTACTATCTGATACACTAATATTATAATTTATTGATATTACTAATGGAGTCAATGTTGGATTTGTTAAAAGTCCTGTACTAGTATTATATATTGGTGAAAAATTACCAGAACTATTTGCGGTATCTAATGTTTCCGGTATAAAATAAATTGGAGTACTTGTTGTAACCGCAATATTATTATTTAAATAATATTTAGCATGTGATACTGGACCAACTATTCCCATTGGTCCAGTATTTCCTGTAGAACCAGTTGGACCTGTTGGACCTGTAGTTCCTGTTGTACCTGTATTGCCTGTTTTTCCTGTAAAACCTGTAATTCCAGTAGGTCCAGTAGTTCCAGTAGTTCCAGTAGTTCCAGTAGTTCCAGTAGTTCCAGTGGTTCCAGTACTACCTGTATTACCAGTATTACCAGTTGTACCAGTTGTACCAGTTATACCAGTAGGTCCAGTGGGTCCAGTAGGTCCAGTAGTTCCGGTTGGTCCTGTGATTCCAGTAGGACCTGTAATTCCAGTAAGTCCAGTATGTCCAGTATTTCCTGTATTTCCAGTTATTCCCGTCGTTCCTGTAATACCAGTAGGTCCTGTATTACCTGTAGTTCCTGTTATTCCCGTAGTACCAGTTATTCCTGTATAACCTGTAACACCAGTATCACCTGTAATTCCAGTATTTCCTGTAGTTCCAGTAGTTCCAGTAGTTCCTGTAATTCCAGTAGATCCTGTAGGTCCGGTATTTCCTGTAGTTCCTGTAGTTCCCGTTGTACCTGTAATTCCTGTTGTACCTGTAATTCCCGTTGTACCTGTAATTCCAGTAGTTCCTGTCGTTCCAGTTATTCCAGTAGGTCCAGTAATACCAGTATTTCCTGTTCTTCCAGTAGTTCCAGTAGTTCCAGTGGTACCAGTTATACCAGTAATTCCAGTATTTCCAGTATTACCTGTTAATCCAGTAAACCCTGTTGGTCCAGTTCTACCGGTTGGTCCAGTAGGTCCAACAATATAATCTAATTGAACAAATTGAATTTTTGTATCATTACTCATAAGTGGAAGACCTAAATCAGGATCAGTAATATTTATACTAAATACAACTTTTATTGATTGTGAAGGTTGTAAAATAATTACATGTGTATGTGATATTTCATCTATACCCATTTCTGTACGTAAAGGTGTTGAATAAGATGGAATGTAATTATCTAAAATATTATTAGTTGTAGTATCAATTATTTGAATAAAATTCCAATAATAACTGCGTGATTCTGGTGAGGGTATAATACGAATCGTATATGTTATTAATATATTTTGAGGGTCTGGTGATGTATTTACTAAATATCCTGTATTTGGATCATATTCTGAATTAAATGTACCATTTGAACTAGTGTCTTTTTGTCCTGGTGATAAAACATATGTTGTATCAGTATAAATTGATCCAGAAAATGTATTTGATGGATAATTATAAATTAATCTTGGAACGGGTCCATTTAATCCCAATGGACCAGTACAGCCTGTCGGTCCAGTTGTTCCTGTAAATCCTGTGGGTCCAGTTCTACCCATAAAAACTTGTCCATATTTATATAATTCACCATCAACATTAACTGAACCATTTACATCTAAAGTAAAATAAGGTCCTGTTCCTCCTATAGAAGGTCCTGTTGAACCAGTATCATTATTAATTCCAATTGTTTTATTAATACCTAATGGCGAGTTAATTATAACGTTACTATCATTTAAATTAATACTATTAGTCCTATTTTGAGAAATTAATGACATACTTACTTATATAATGAAAAATATAATTATTATAAATTTTTAATTTATTTATTATAATTATATCATATGAAATTTTTTATTCTTTTCCTTATATTCGTCATTTTATATCTATATATAAATAAAAACTATGAAAACTTTTTTGTAATTGGTGCTGGTACTAGAACATGTAATAACCGTGATTGTGATATTTTAAATCGTTATAGTTCTCAAGAGTCATAAAAAATTGAATATAATATAATTTATATAAAAGGATATTATTATTATATACTATGCAGATCTTTGTAAAAACTCTCACAGGAAAGACCATCACTCTCGATGTTGAACCGTCTGATTCAATTGAGAATGTAAAGCAAAAGATCCAGGATAAGGAGGGTATTCCTCCCGATCAACAGCGTCTGATCTTTGCGGGTAAACAACTTGAAGATGGTAGGACATTAGCAGACTATAACATCCAAAAAGAATCAACTCTTCATTTAGTACTACGCCTCCGAGGTGGTATTTAAAAAAATTGAAAAATGAAATTTTTGAATACAGACTATTCAAAAAAGGTAGGGCTCTTACAGCAATATTCTGATAAAAATTTCAGAGCCCTGTGCCGGATATTGATAAATGTCCATACAGCAATTACAAATAAGTAAATCCTTCTTGATGCCCTAGCGTGGGCAGCACATAAAGACTCATACAGCAATCATTCGATATAAATCAAATGAGTCTTGTCCTGTGCGAGGCCGTGTAGCGCAGTGGATAACGCGTCCGCCTTCTAAGCGGAAGATCGAGGGTTCGACCCCCTCCTCGGCTAAAAAAGCACGTTTACGTGCGAACTGGCATAGCTCAGTTGGTAGAGCGTCCGGCTTTTAACCGGAATGTCGAGGGTTCGAGCCCCTCTGTCAGTAAAAAGCACATTTATGTGCGAGGTCTATTAGCTCAGTTGGTAGAGCACGTGTCTTATGAGCACGGAGTCGCGAGTTCGATTCTCGCATGGACCAAAAAAGCACGGCAACGTGCGAGATGAAAAACCAATTCATCATTCTTTTATAAGATAATAAATAAATTTTAATTTATTTATTATATATATGAACAATAGTATACTTGAAGCATTGAATGATATAAAGAGTGTACACAAGAAACAATTCCAGTCAATGTTTGAAATATTAAAAATTCAAAATAAGCAACAGGATGAGATGATTAATTTATTAAAAGAGCAAATTGAACTTCAGAAAGAATTATTAGAAGTTTTTAAGTATAAGAAAAGTGATAAAAAGATATTCAATACAGATGATTCTGCGATTGAATTATTACATAAACAGGATGAAATATTAAAAAGATATAAATATTAGTTTATTTTAATTTTGTAATATATATATATATGAAAGTTGCGTTTTGTTTATATGGTCAACCTCGAAGATTTGAGGAAGGATATAAATATATTAATGAATTTATAAATAATCATACAGATATTGAATTTGATTTTTTTTATCATACATGGTATATTGAGCCAAATGATGATAAACCATTATATTATGAAAGTGCACCATGGAGAAATATTTCAAGTAATGAATTAATTATTAAAAAAGATATTATTAATAGGATAAATGAATTATATAAACCGAAATCAAATAATTATGATCCTCCTATGCGTTTTGATTCCTTTATTAATACGTCAATAATATATGAAAATACAATAAAAATTGGTAATATTCAATCTACAAATAATATATCAAATAGTTTATCATTATGTTATTCATGTCAAAAAGTTAGAAATATATTATTAGATTGGATAGAAAAAACTAATATTCAATATGATTTTGTGATTGCTTCAAGATTTGATTTTTTAAATGAAATTAAAATAGATTTACATAAATTAGATTCAACAAAATTATATATGCCATTAATTGGACAAAATAGATCATATATTCCCGGTGCTGTTTTATATGTAACAAACATTGATATTTTTTCAAAGTTATTTAATACATATGAAAATATTGATAATATAAAAAATAATATAGAAATTTTAAATCAAATGATTAATTTAAAAGAATTATTTGCTATAAATGGAGAAAATATAATGACAGCAAATTTTTTATATTATTATAGAAATTTTGATAATGTTATTCAAACTAATTTAATTCCAAATTTTTGTTAAATCAAAAAATTTATAAATAAATTTTTTGATTTTTGGGTAGAATCTCAATCCTCGTGCATCTACTTCTTCGCGATGCCTACGGGGATGCCCTCCCCGTCGTACGCCCAGAACCAGACGCCGTTGCCGACGATCGGGTCGTTGTCGCCCTCCTTGGCGGCGATCTCGCGCATGTTGATGATAGCGTCGATGACCTTCTGCGTACCGTAGAAGGAGTGCGAGAGCACCTCGTCTCCCTCAATTCCGTGGCCGAGCGTGGCGACGGAGATGCCGTCAACCACCATGCCATGAAGCTTGGACTTGCTGTCGCCGATGGCGCGCACGGCGAAGCTGTAGACGATGTCTAGGCCGCACATGGCAGTGGTGCCGCCAGTTGCGACCATCTTCCACGGTGCCGCGTTCGGGAAGGTCCACTTGCCGTCGATCAAGACGGGGTGCCAGCCGGTGATCTTGAGGCCGTCCTTGAAGTCGCCCTTGAAGATGATACCCTCCGCAGTCGGGCTGATCTTGGTCTTGACGATCTCGTAGACCTCGGCCTCCTCGCCGGAGAACGAGCGAACCTTGTCACCGCGCACGATGAACTTGGCCGGCTTCTTGGAGCCATCCGCCATGGTGACGAGGCAGTCGCCGTCGAAGCAGCCGCCAGACGGGTTGTACATGTTCGACATGGCTGCAGCGCTGGCGGGAGCGCGGTAGTGGCCTCCGTAGCCGCCACCTCCGTAGGCAGCGGGAGCCGGTGCTGACTGCATCTTTGAGATGGCGTCGGCAAGCTCCGTGCGGAAGAGGTCGGCGGCAGCAGCCTGGATGGCCTTGAAGTGAGGGCTGGCGTAGCCCTGCAGTCCGGGATCCTTGTAGTTCGCGCAGAGCTTGAGCTCGTGGGCGCGCGCGAGCGAGGGGATGTAGCCGCGTCCCCAGATGTTGTAGTTCTTCGCTAGGTCGGAGAAGCACATCGCGATCTCGCCCTCGATGTCCTTGATGTAGCCGATGAGGATCTCCTTGGACTCGCCGTCGGGCATGCCAGTCAGCGTCGAGCGAAAGTGCGTCGAGAGCCCGCGCACGATCGTGAGCGCGCCCGCGCTGTCGCCGATATTGCCGAGGCGGCACATCTCGGGACACGCGCGGATGAGCTCTATGCGGTGGCGGTCGACCTCCGGCGCGAGCACCATGGGCGACTCCTGCGAGAGCAGGTGCGAGAGCAGGTGCGACATCATGTTGATGAAGTTCGTCGCGACCATGTCCGGCGTCGGGATGAAGGAGAAGTGGCCGCCCATTAGCTGCGAGATCTCCACGAGCAGGTCGACCTTCACGTTGTAGCCGAAGCCGCACGTGTAGATCTTCGGCTGGAAGCCGTAGCGCGTGGCGTAGGTGCGGAAGAAGTTACCGTAGTTCTCGCCGTTGGAGGCGCGCTCGGTGTCGGGCTGGCCGTCAGTCAGTACGATGATGATGTACTGTCCCTTGGTGCCAAACTCGGTGAACTTCTTGCCGAGCATGTCGATGGCCATCTTGACGCCCGACTCGAGGTTCGTTGAGCCGGTGGGCGCGCGGCGCAGCAGCGAAGACTTGATGCTAGCCTTGTTCGCGTCCGTCATCGACACGATCGGGCTTAGGCACTCTCCCTGGCTGCTGAACATGACGACTCCGGCTGCCGTTGAAGGCGGCATGATGGCCTGCGCAGCGGCGACTGCCGTGCAGACTGCGCCGAGGTTGTTCTGGCCGGTCGACTCCATGACGGAGCCGACGCGAACTGTCGCCTTCTGGCTCATGCTGCCCGACTCGTCGATCACGAAGAGGATGTTGATGTTCGTATTGTCGACGGCTGCCGTGGGCTCGCCGCCACTTGCGCTGCGGGAGAGCACCGAGGAGGCGCCGCCGCTGGGCGGGTCGTCGCTGGGTGAGGGGTCGTCCGACATTTTGTGAGGAAGAGAGCGATGAAGACGGGGAGATGAATAGTCCACAGCAAATTAATATGATTGATTAATATTTATAGTGATTATTTTTTCAATTTTTTATAAGATGGTAAATAGATAGACTCGTTTATATTCATTATATCTAGGTTTCATCATAATATAACTAATTTTCTTTGAATGTAAGTAGAACTGAAACTTATAGCAAATTTGTGTATTTCTTATAGGTTTTAGCCATATATAGAGACCATTATATTTATATTCATATTTAATTAAATTATCTGGAAATTTCTTAGCAAATTTTAGAACTTTATCATATATTGATAGAGTCATATCAAGGGGAAGAGGATCTTCGTCGGACATAATTTTATAAATATTTATAATATACAATTATAACAATATATTTATAATGTCAGTATTAAATTTTAATTATTTATAAAAAAAAAATAATCTATTATAGTAATGCAATATTTTAAAGAATATTTATATAACGTTAAATTAAATAATTTATTAATTGGTGGAGAAAATAAATTAGAAAATTCAATAAATAAAGTAGATAAATATTTATTAAATATTTATAGAGAATTTAATCAAGAACCAAAAAAAGTTCTAAAGAATTATACAATTAAAAATATATTAGATCTTAAAGAAATTAAAGTAAATGATGATATAATATATGAACAAAAATACGATAAAAATATTAAGATATTAAATCAAATTACTGATTATTTTATATATCCATCTAGAATGAAATGTTTAATACAAGGTGAAAAACAATCATCATATGATATATTTATAGATGAATTATCAAAAAATAAAGATTTAAATTATCAACAAAAAAAAGAAGTTTTATATAAAATGAAAAAACATCCAAATTGTTCTTTATTACATTTTCAAAGATTAATTCATCTATTAAAAAAAATGATGAATAATAAAAAAGATATTAAATATCTTGATTGCTCATCTGGATGGGGAGATAGAATGATTGCATCATTATTATTAGGTATTTCAGAATATGTTGGATATGATCCAAATATAGATTTAGAAGAAGGACATTCTGAAATAATAGATTATTTTAAAGATGATTTGTTTAGTTATTATGGATCAAAAGAAAGTAAATTCATAAATTATAAAGTTATATATAAACCCTTTGAATATGAATATTATGAGGAAAAAAACTATGAAAATTATTTTGATATATGTGTATCATCACCTCCATTTTTTAGAGTAGAAATATATTCAGTTAAAAGTGAGCAATCAATAAATAGTTATAGAAGTATGGATTCTTGGTTATATAATTTTTTAATTCCTTCATTTAAAAAGATTATGAAATTATTAAAAAATTCTGGATATTTATGTTGGTATATTGAAGATCGTCCTGATTATAAATATGTAGATACTTTATTTGATGAAGTAAATAAATTAGGAATATGTAAATATATTAATAAAATTGGTTATAAATATGATGATAATAATGCTGTAAGATATTTCTGTATATGGCAGAAACTGTAAATATTATTATAATATAAAATTATAACAATATATTTATAATGTCAGTATTAAATTTACAAAAGCTCCTACATACTATTTTATTAAGATCTCCATCAAATTTATTTGATGAGTTTATCACGGAATGTCAAAAGATTTATAATCAACCAGCTCATACATTCACTGAATTAAGAACTAGAGAAAATCGAAAAATTAAGGGAGATGTATTTGAAATGTTTTGTGTATTATATTTAGAGTATGTTAAAAATTATCAGAAAGTTTGGAGACTAGAAGATGTCCCAGAAGAGATACTTCAAACACTTAAATTGAAGAGACGTGATATGGGAATAGATATAATTGTAGAACATAATAATGAGTATTATGGTGTTCAATGTAAATATAAGAAGCATACAGTTGGAAGAAAGAATTGTTTATCATGGAGATCATTATCTACATTTTATGCTTTATGTTTGAGAACTGGGCCATGGAATAAATATATTGTTATGACAAATTGTGATTATGCTAAACATGAAGGAGTTAAGACAGAAAAAGACTTATCAATGTGTATTGGAACATTTAGAGGAATATCAAAAGAAGAATGGGTGAAAATGTGTGAAATTGAAGGGGATGTTTTAGGAAATACTATTGGGAAAGAAGTTCTAAAGACAGAAATAATTCAGGAAACAATTCCAACTAAACCAATCAATAAAGATACACCAAGTTTAGCAGAGTTAAGATTATTAAGAGTTGCATATTATAATAAAAGAACAGATATATAAACAATCCAATATAAGAATTTAATAATATTAATATTATGGAATTCCATCACACGGTTGCGTAGCTCAGTTGGTTAGAGCGTCTGGCTGTTATTAATAAGAAATCTTATTTGATACCGGAAGGTCGCAGGTTCGAACCCTGCCGTGACCGATTACATAATTTAATTATATATTAATATAATTAAAATTTGTTATAGTTAATTAGGAGTTCATCGCCTTTTTTAATATTTTTGTTAGTTTTAAAAACGGCAAATTTGCATTTAGGGTCAAATGTTATATTTATGTTAGGTTTATCAGAAAAATTCATATAGTATGTTATATCAAGGGAATTCAATCCTTCGCTGGGAATATCATAAAATCCATCTTCATCTTCTCCTAAAAAGTCATCTAACATTTTTATAATATTTTTATTAATATTTGAGAGATCGTTTTTATGAATTTTTGTATATTTATTAATACCGCATTTACTAGATGTATGTTCAAATGGATTTGTATCTTTTGGAATATCTACAACAGCAAATACTCCAACTCCATGTAATTTACTTGGCATAATTCTACAATATGTTTTATTAAGATTATCAATTAATTTATTCTTACTCATATATTATATAAATATAAAAGTTAAACAATAATAAATATTATTAATGAATACTATCCAAGAATCGCTCTCATTTGATGATGTATTAATTGAACCAAGATTTTCAGATGTTCAATCAAGAAAGACAGTTCAATTAAAGTCTCAATTAACAAAAAATATTTCCTTATATTTACCACTAATTTCATCACCCATGGACACAATAACAGAATCAAGTATGGCTATCACAATGGCATCAAATGGTGGATTAGGAATAATTCATCGTTATAATACGATTGAGTATCAAGTAAATGAAATAAAAAAGGTGAAGAGACATTTATCATTTATAATTGAGAATCCTTATACAATATTAGAGACAGAAACAGTGAATGATTTATATAGATATATTAAGAAATGTAACATTCATAGTTTTTTGGTGACAAATTATAACAATGAATTATGTGGAATAATAACAAATAGAGATTTAAATGCTCATTTGATGACAGATAATTCAAATGATACATTAATAAAAGATATTATGACTACATCAGAAAATTTACACACAGTTTCAAATCCAATTACGAGACAGGAAGCGATAGAAATAATGAATAAGTATAAGATAGAAAAACTACCTGTAGTTGAGGGTAATAAAATAATTGGATTAATTAATTATAAAACTCTTATATCTTATGAAATGAATAAGGATAAATATTCTTTGGATAAAAATGGTAAGTTATTGGTTGGTGGAGCAATTGGAATTGTTGATGATTATTTAGAAAGAGCAAAAGCACTTGTTGATGCAGGATGTGATTTATTAGGTGTTGATGTGGCAAATGGATATAATACAACTGTTAAACAAGTTATACAAAAATTAAAAACATTATATCCGAATGTTGATATAATGAGTGGGAATGTTTGCTCACCTGAAGGATTTGAATTTTTATGTAAAGCTGGTGCAGATTGTATTCGTGTAGGAATTGGTAATGGTTCAATTTGTTCAACAAGATTAGTAACTGGTGTTGGATCAGGACAATTTACATCATTAATGAAATGCCGTCAAATTGCTAGAAAATATAATGTTGGTATGATTTCAGATGGTGGTCATTTAGGAAAGGATGGAAATATATCAAAGGCATTTGTTGTTGGATCAAATGCGATGATATTAGGAAAGACAATTGCGGCAACGGACGAGACACCGGGTAATATAATTTTTAGAAATAATCGTCGTGTGAAATCATATCGTGGGATGGCGTCAGCGATGGCAATGTTATCAAAAGCGGAATTAACAAATAAGGAGTATAATAACAATAATAATCAAAATCCTGAAGGAGCGGATATTGAGGTGGAAATTAAAGGACCAGTAAAAGATATATTACAAAGAATAGAGTCTAGTATAAAGAGTACGATGAGTTATTTGGGATGTCATAATACAGCAAAATTAAGAGAAATAGAAAATGAAATTGTTTATAATAGACAATCTAGTGGAGTAATGAATGAAACTTCCATACGTGGAAAGATGTTATAAATTAATTTTCTTGACCTGCTTGTTACTAACAAAACTAACAGATCCTGCCTTGTCACCGTGGAGAAGATTTTTGACTTTACAATAGTTAATACCAATATTATTAAATTTGTATTTACTATTATCCTTTACTAGTTGAGATGCATACATAATTTCTTCGCTACTAATATCACTTTTACAAATAATGACGTGACAAGATGGGAACTTTTCAAGATGAAACCAAAACCATTCATTTTCTGAGTTCTTTATAAGGTCGGTATTATCTTTATCATTTTGACCTATTCTATAAATAGTCCCTTCTATAATAACCTCCTTCATTTTAGTTAAAAGTTATGAAATTATAAAGAATATAGAGACAAAAAAAATTGATTTTTCAATTTTTTATATAAAGATAAGTAAATTTATTATATTACAAAATGACTGAAAGCGCTAAACTCTACACAACGTTTGATGAGATGGGACTTAAAGATCCCCTATTAAGAGGAATTTATTCGTACGGCTTTGAAAGACCGTCATATATTCAACAGAAAGCAATTGTTCCAATGATATCAGGTCGTGATATCATTGCGCAAGGCCAATCTGGAACTGGTAAAACTGCTACATTTGCAATTAGTATGTTACAGCAATTGGATTTTTCTGGAACTGCTAAGTGTCAATCAATAATTTTATCTCCAACTAAAGAACTTGCTGAACAGACATGTAATGTAGTTTCAAAAATTGGAGAGCAATTAAAAGTAAAAACACATTTATGTATTGGAGGTAAGTCTGTTAAAAATGATATTGATGCATTTCGCGATGGTATTCATGTAATGGTTGGTACTCCCGGACGTGTATATGATCTATTAAATCGTGGAGTAATTGATGGTAAGAATATTAAAGTATTAATTATCGATGAAGCAGATGCGATGCTTGATCGCGGATTTAAGGAACAGTTATATCATATTCTAAAAAGTGGATTATCAGATGATATGCAGATCTGTTTATTTTCTGCAACTCTATCTGACGAGACTCTTGAAATTACAAATAAGTTTATGAATGAGCCAGTTCAAATTCTTGTTAAGAAGGATGATGTTCCTGTTGAAGGAATTAAGCAACACTATATTAATATTGATAAGGAGGAATTTAAATTAGAAGTATTGCTTGATATCTATGAACATCTCGCAGTAAGTCAATCTATTATTTTTTGTAATTCTAAATCAAAGGTAAATTGGTTATTTGACAAACTAAAAGAACAAAAGTTTCCTGCAGGAGAAATCCATGGTGAAATGAAAATTGATGAGCGAGAGGCTATCATGGAACGTTTTAGACATGGTCAAATTAAAGTTCTTATAGCAACTGATATGCTTGCACGTGGTATTGATGTTCAAGGTATTTCTATTGTAATTAACTATGATGTACCAAATAATCGTGAGAATTATATTCATAGAATTGGTCGTGCTGGAAGATATGGTCGTAAGGGAACAGCAGTAAATTTTATTACACCAAATGATGGAAAGTATATCAAGGATATTGAGACATATTTCTCAATTAAGATGAATCCTCTATCATCTCTCGCTGATTTAAAGTAAATTTTTTTATAAATAATATATATAAATAATATAATATATATAAATAATATATATACATGATTATAATACCGATTGGTATAGATTGTGGAAATCCAATTTTATTAATAAAATATTCTTTAAGACGTTTTTCATTTCCATTTGATTGGACTGTTACATATAATGGTGTTTCTAAATGTTTTGATGATAATTTTTTAAATTTTATTCCAACTGATATTACAAATAGGATAAATGATTATGATATGTGTTTTGTTCATGATTTTAAAAATGAAACATTTGATAATGATAAAATAAAATATACAAGAAGAATAAAGAGATTAATAAATATTTTAGAAAATGATGAAGAAATAATTTTTTTAAGAAAAGGTCATGCAATACATAATCATGATGAATATAATGGTAGATTTACTAATATAAAAAATGATATTGATGATGCAAAAGATTTAGAAAAAGTTTTTTCAAAAAAATATAAAAATTTAAATTATAAAATAATTGTAATATTAGTTTGTGAGAAATGTTTTGATCCAACTAAAGTATATGATAGTAATTCTGACAGAATAGATATATATAATATAGCAACAACAAAGATTTCTGAGATTGATACTAAATTTGAAAAGTGTATACGTAATATTTTTTATAGATTCATTTATAATAATAATTGATTCACTATATTATTAAATGTATGATTTTTATTTATAAATAATACATCGATTTGCATATTAAAATTATTTATATAATGATTATCAATTATATCATATATTATAAATCCGATTGAGTTCATAAATATTATATGTTCTAAAAAATTTGGTACACCCTCATTATATTGACCAAATAAAGGTATTTCTAAAATTATAAAATCTGTTTTATGTAATATAGTAGTAGAACCTTTTAATATAGGAATTTCCGCACCTTGACAATCTATTTTTATTAAAATATTTTTTGATTCTTCAAAAAGATTATTTTTAAAAATATGAGTATTTAAGTCAATTGTTTCTCTTTTAATAATTTCACAATTTTTAAAATGATATGTTTTTTCTCTAAATATTGAATCACCTGTATTTTTCATTTGATACCAGTTTACAATATCTATTTTGTCATTTAATAAAATATTATATACTTTAATATTTTTATCATTTTTAAATTTATTTAATTCTATATAGTCAATTCCCTCAAATAAATAAAATTTAGAATCATTGTAAATTTCTTTTATATTATTTGTCCAATTACCATGATGTGCTCCAATATCTAATATTGTATCTGGATAATAACCTTTTTGTTTAAGAATAAGAATTTTATCAAACATTTTATATATATCAATTATATTTTTTTCTGAATTATTGAACAAATATTATATTTGTATTATAAGAATTTAAAAATATGTATGTAATATTTTATAAAGAAATTTAATATAAAAGAATAACTCATAATAATAATATTATTATCATGAGTAAGTTTGTTATTGGTATAGACTTGGGAACAACATACAGTGCTGTAGGTGTTTGGCAAAATGATCGCGTAGAAATTATTGCAAACGATCAAGGTAATAGAACAACACCATCATGGGTATCGTTTAGTGACAGTGGTGAAAGACTTGTTGGAGAGAGTGCCAAAGGTCAATCAGTATCAAATCAAAAGAATACATTTTTTGACGTTAAGCGTTTAATTGGAAGAAACTTTAGTGATTCAATTGTACAAAAGGAAATTAAGAATATGCCCTTTAAGGTAACTGTTGGATCAAATGACAGAGTTTTAATTGAAGCAACTGTAAATGGTGAAACAAAACAATTCTCACCAGAAGAATTATCAGCAATGGTATTAGTCAAGATGAAGCAAACTGCTGAGTCTTTTCTTGGCAAGACAGTAACTGATGCTGTTGTAACAGTTCCGGCATACTTCAATGATTCTCAACGTAAGGCGACAAAAGATGCTGGTACAATTGCTGGATTAAATGTAATCCGTATTATTAATGAGCCGACTGCTGCTGCACTTGCGTATGGTCTTGATAAGAAAGGTGAGAGAAATGTATTAATTTTCGACTGTGGAGGTGGTACTCATGATGTAACACTTTTATCAATCGACGATGGAGTATTCGAAGTAAAGGCAACTGCTGGAGATGGTCACTTAGGTGGTGAAGATTTTGATCAACGTCTTGTAGACTACTGTTGTATCGAGTATCAAAAGAAGTACAAGGAGGATATTTCCAAGAACATGAAAGCCAGAAGACGTCTTCAAAATGCTTGCGAAAGAGCAAAGAGATCATTATCAACTGCAATGACAACAAATATTGAAATTGATTCATTACACAATGGCAATGATTTCAATACTGTTGTTTCAAGGGCAAAGTTTGAGCAATTATGCGAAGATTTATTCAGAAAGACAATGACACCAGTTGAACAAGTAATGAAAGATTCTAAGATGTCAAAGGATCAAGTACATGATATTGTTTTAGTTGGTGGATCAACAAGAGTTCCAAAGGTTCAACAACTCTTACGTGATTATTTCAATGGTAAAGAATTATGTCAATCAGTGAATCCAGATGAGGCGGTTGCTTATGGTGCTGCCGTTCAAGCGGCAATTCTTGGGGGAGTAAAGGATGAGAAACTCGAGTCATTAATTGTTCTCGATGTAACTCCTCTTACACTTGGAATTGAGACATCTGGAAATGTAATGACGCCATTAATTACAAGAAATACAACAATCCCTACAAAGAAGTCTCAAACATTCAGTACATATTCTGACAATCAACCTGCGGCAACAATTCGTGTCTTCCAAGGAGAGAGACCATTAACCAAGGATAATCATAAACTTGGAGAGTTTCAACTTGATGGAATTCCGCCAATGCCCAGAGGAGTTCCTCAATTAGAAGTGACATATGATATTGATGCAAATGGAATTCTTACAGTGACAGCATTAGAGAAGTCAACAAGTAAGTCACAAAAATTGACAATTCAAACGAGTGGAAATGCATTAACTAAGGAACAAATTGATAAAATGGTTGAAGAAGCAGAAAAGTTCAAGGAAGAAGATGAACTATTCAGAAAGAAGATTGAGGCGAAGAATAAATTAGAGGGAATGGTTTATGGAATGAAATCGGCACTTGATGAAGAGAAATTAAAAACATCAATACCCGAGGATGAAATGACAAAATTAAAACAATTTGTCGAAGATACATTTAAGTGGATGGAAAGTGAACATACAACTGAAGAATACGAGTCAAAACAAAAGGAATTAAATGAAGTATTTAATCCGATGAAATATGCAAGTCAAGGAGCACCTCAAGGAGTACCAACAGATGTGCCAGGTCCTAAAGTTGAGGAAGTTGATTAATAAAAATAATTAAAATTAGATTTATCATATTTTGTACCAAGTCCCATACATGCTGTATGTCCCCATATTGGTAAATATACATCTGTGTGATTTCCAAAAAATAAAGAAGATAATGCAAAACAACTTCTAGATAAAATGACAACTTTACATTGAGTAAGTAAAAATAAATCATAACTTGGATCATCACTTTGTATATATTCATATGGAAATTCGTGTATTTCTCCTGGATTAGTAATAATAAGTTTTCTATAATTTGGATATTTTAGTGAAACAATCTCTATTTGGTTTAATATTTTTTCAGTACTAAGTGGAGATTGACGATTATAATAAAAAAGAGGAAAATTATAGTTTGTGTCATCATTATTAACCGCATCTTTATAATAATTACTACATACTCTTCCGTCATAGTCACTACATCCTTTTGTATCATCTAATCTTAAATGAATTAATATTGTTTTATCTGGATTAAATGGAACATTATATTTTTTAGTCATTTGATTATATTTAATATTATTAAATATATGATATTTAAAATATGAAAATAAATCAGAATTTATAATTTTTGATGTATTAGTTAAATGAAACATAGCACCATAATTCCAATGATTGTATTTATTTGGGATTATAATTTTAATGTTGTCATCTATTTTATCTTTATTATATTCATCAATATAATCGAATAAATATTGAATAAAAATACTATCATTATATTTTAAATTATTTCTTGAATATTTAATATAATAACTATTATGATGTGCAAAAAATATTTGAAACATATAATTAAATATATGAGCCCCTAATCTATCATCCCTATCAAATAATTCTATATACATTATTATAATATTTATAAATAAATATAAATATTAACATATTTAATCAACATATGGAAATCCTGTTAATAAATGATCTCTCAATTTTGGAATATTTGGTTGATCAAGTAATGAATCAGGAATAGGTGTTTTATTAAATGGTAGATATTGTATGTTATCTTTACGTATATATGTACATTCAAACACGCATGGCACGGGAATATTTTCTATTAATACCATTGGTTTATTATTATTTGGATGGAAGTGAACTAACCAATGAGTATTAGCGAGTCTTGAAGGAATTACTATTTGAGTTGGACTATGAAATTCTATAACGAGTTGTTTAATTTTTAGCAAGTCATTATCGGATAAGGATGCAAATAAATAATTTTCAGCACCTTCAATATCCATTTTCATAAAAATATTATTATATTTATCGAAGTATTCTCTTAGATTTGTTAATTTATCATTTTCATTTGAACTAATATTTTTTTTAATAATAGTAAATCTATTACTAAAATTATGTTCTGGTATTTTTTCTATAGTACCGTCGAAACCATATCCAAATAAATTTGGATATTTTTCTAAAAGTGCTTTTTCAAAACTAATATCAGTATCAATTCCTCCAGATAATAATATATCATAATTCACTTCTGGGATATCACAAATTACATAACCTCCATCATTATTTTGTCCAATTCTAACTTTATTATATGGTGATTGATATATTCTTAAATGTTCCATACAATGTCCGCTAATATCACTATACAGCATTATAATTATAATAATACTATTCTTTTATATAAATTAAATTCTAGTGATTACAAAATATGACCACGTGCAGGATTTACCTCGGGATTATCTCCACGAATTAATCCAAACTGTCCAATTTGCGCAGCGTCATCTGGATCAGTATACGCTCCCTGTACTCCAGGAACTGCTTTAGGACATCTGTGGATATACCTAGATTTACGGATTGGATCAACCGGTAATAATTGCTCACAGTCAAAGCACCAATGATTTAAACATACAGAACATGTCATATGAGCACATCCGGCATTGAGCTCAGTCATTGTTTTGCAACAAGGGCATTGACGAAATCCATTCTTACGTGCTTCTTCAATTTCTTCGGCAGAAATTAATCCTGTCTTTTTAGGACATACTTCTGTTTCACCTAGATGAGAATCCTTATTATTAAAACAGATTCCACATACGTTCACTTTACAACCTGGGCAATTAAATCTGTGAAAAAATCCTTTTCCATGTTCATTATAATTAGAAATACATTTTTCTGCTTTACATATATGTCCAGCAGAAACGATATAAGGTGTTTTATTAAATTTACATCCATCTGTCTTACAATTATAGATATTATAATCTGGATTCCCAGTTGCTTTCACAATTCTGGCATCATTATACATCTTAACAAAGTCTATTTTTTCATGATATAGACCTTCCATAATAGCGATGAATCCTCTAAATGGGATAAAAATATTCTGAATATCTTTAACTCTTCTTTCTACACAGCATGCACATGGAATAAAAATATTAACTTGTTTTTTTGTTTCACCATTGCCTAAATAAACTGGTGTAACAGACAATTTAAAATCATTCGATTCAATACTCGCATAAATATAAGATGCGAGTACTTTTAATGGTAGAGAACATGTTAAACGTCTTGATTTCTTATGTAACAAAACTGATAGTGATGTTCCGGAGCCATCTTCGGGAACCTCCTTGAAAATATCACGATGAAAAACAACCTTTTGCAAAAATCCATAACGTAATTTCTTAATTCTTTCTTCTTCAGATACAATCCTTATGTGTCCAAAGAGGAGAGAATGAATATCAATCAATTCTACTTTTTGTACAGTTTCGGCAGAAAATTTATCGTGATTTTCTATTGCCGACTCAACTAATTTTACAGGTCTTGTGTCATGAATTACATGTGGAAAAAAACTTAACTCTTTGTACTTAATTTCACCATTAACCTTACCAATTGGAATCTTATGCTTAGGAAGTTCAAGTTTATCTAAAAATATTTGATATATATCAGACGATCGATTGATTAGTTTGTTAATATAACTCATGTTATTATCAATTCGTAATACATGTTTCAATTTAAATAATTCTTCATTTTCATTTTTCATCGTACGCATTTTAAATACAATTTTGTCCAATGAATATAATATACTATTAAAATTAGAGTGCTTTGATTCCATCGGAATTACGCGCAATAGATATTCCTGAAATGTAAATTTAACAGGAAATGCTTTTAGCACTACAAGAATTAGCAATTTAACAAATTGATGCTTCGTAGCAATGAATTCGAGAGAAACAGTTTGTTCCATATTAGCCATCTTGAATGACTTTTTGAATAATTAATTTTATATATAATGATAATAAGGTATATAATTTTCAATTTTTTGATATTTTGAAATAAATCAAAAAAATTGAAAATTATATATTATAATATATAATTAAGAATTATAACCCAAAATGAACGAAAGTTCCCTCTTCGGAGGTTATAAAAGCGTCAGCACATAAACGTGCACAAATGAATTTCAGGATCCTCTTCGGAGTGAAATGGAAGTTCCCTCTTCTGAGGTAAAATACATATCTATAGACAAACCTATAGTTAGAGATCGCAAGATCCTCTTCGGAGTAATGTCTTAAGTCCTTATAAACAAAATTATAATAAAGATCAGCAGATCCTCTTCGGAGATTCATAAGTCTACACTTATAGACAAAATATATAAGTAAAAAAAAATGTCGAAAGACCTCTTCGGAGTACATACAGATTCCTATAGCTAAAAATATAGAACCTAATAATTAATTTATAAATGAAATAAAAATAAAATTTAATATATGTTTGAAGTATCAAGATATAATTTTAATTATAGTATAGAAAAAAATAAACATACATATTCATTACAAGATAATGACAAAATATTAAAAAATAAAGAAGATTCTTATTCTTTACGAGAAATTTATAGAAATAATGTATTATATAAAAATTTTACTAACAATCAATCAAAACCATATCTGAATTTAGATAATATATTATCTAAACAATTTATTGCAACAAATAATATATTAAATATTTATTTTGATTCTACTTTTTATAAAAATCTTAAGAATGATTATTTAGTTGGTAAAGATAATTTAAAAGAAAAATGTAAAAATAAATATGATTTTATTAAGGCAAATATATTTAAATATGATGATATTAGAAATTTAAATTTGCAAGAAAGAATAGAATATCAATTTAACCCAACAATTATAAAAATTTTAACTGTTTTTGAATGTTTAAATAATAATGGAGGTTTAATGTTTCATTTATTTGCATATGATTCAAACACATTAAAATTAATTAATTTATTATTATTATTATTTGAACGTATTATAATATATCATGTTTGGGTAGTATGTTTAAATTATAATCCAATTATATCTAAGGATAAATTTAAAGAATTAATTGATAATATAGAATATGTAAAAATTAATGAAATATTTGATTTAAAAAAATTAAGTAAACATATGTTAGATAGTTCTAAGATACAATTGGATATAATGAAAAGTATTAAAAATAAAGATTTTGAAAATTATTTTAATTTGTTAGATAAAACATTATTAAATCAGTATGTTGAATACCAATTTTCTACAAGTAATACTGATGTTGATTATGATTTTGAAAAACAATTATATGAAAAGTTAAAATTAACATCTGTTTCAATTGAAGAGAATACAAATATAAATAGTTCTATAAAACCAGTAGAAGGAAATTTCTTATATAATCTTATAAATGAATATAAGTTAAAAAAATGTTTAGAAGTTGGCATGGCATATGGTATATCAAGTATGTATATATTACTTGGATTAAAGAAATTAAAAAAAGATGATATTAAATTAGATTCAATAGATCCATTTCAATCAACTCAGTGGAATAATTTTGGAATTAAATTGGTTAAGAAAATTAAAATGGATAAATATCATAAATTATATGAAGATAAATCATATATAGTATTACCAAAATTATTAGAAAAAAAGAATGAATACGATTTAATTTTTATAGATGGTTGGCATACATTTGATTATACTTTATTAGATTTCTTTTATGCAAATTTATTATTAAGAAAAGGAGGAATAATTGTAATTGACGATGCTTATCATCAAGGTGTAAATAAATGTTTAAAATATTTAGATTCAAATTATAAAAATTATAAAAGAATAAAGTCTCCTTCAACAGTTGGAGCATATGAAAAAATTGGAGATGATAATAGAGAATGGAGTTTCCATGTTAATTTTTAATACTATAAATGAATCTAAAAATATTTAGACTTCATTTTAATTTATTTTAATTCGTTCTAATTTTTTTATATTCATAAATGAATCTAAAAAAATTGAAACTTTATTTTAGTTCGTTCTAATTTTTTTATATTCATAAATGAATCTAAAAAAAATTGAAACTTCATTTTAATTCGTTCTAATTTTTTTATATTCATAAATGAATCTAAAAAAATTGAAAATCACAATTTTAATACATTATTCCTCATAATGTATCAAAAATGTCTCTAATAGAAAATTACGAAAATCTTGACATGACTAAATTAAATCCATATTATTTTTCAGATCCAACATATCAATATTTTATTGGGAATGATTTATTTAATGGAATTGGATGTGCAACAAAAGTAGATAAAGAGCAAGCAATTGTATGGTTTAATAAGGCAGGACAACAAGGACTTGCTAGGGCACAATATAAAATGGGATGGTGTTTATTTAATGGCGAAGGAATACAAATGAATAAAGGAGCTGCTGCGATATGGTTATATTATTCTGCTCAACAAAATCATGCGGATTCTCAATATTTACTAGGAGAATGTTATCTAAATGGATATGGAGTTCAACAAAATTATCTAGTTGGAAATAACCTAATGTTTAAAGCTGCAATAAATGGAAATATAAATGCTCATAATAGATTGTTTCCTACTTTTATGAGTGTTTAATTTATTTTGATTTATAAAAACATGTGACCAAGTTTTGATAATATATTTTGTTTATGTATTTCACGAGGTACTATTTTTAGATTATTTTTATTTAAATAATCTTTGATGTCTTGACGACTTTCTAGTATTTCTGGATAGCATGATATAGCATCAACCATCCAATCATCTGCTGTATCAACAACATCATTATATTCTTTAACAGTTACTTGACATACTGGACATAATCTTTCAGTTGCTTTGTTTGTAACTGGTTTATTTGGATTTGGACCTGTTGGTTTTTCACCACCGGTTAATTTATGAAACATATTACCTAATTTTTCAACCATATTTTCTTTATGTATTTCTTTCGGAATTATTTGTAGATTATTTTTTTTTAAATAATCTTTAATATCTTGACGTCCTTTTAGTATTTCTGGATAACATGATAGAGCATCAACCATCCAACCTGTTGCTGTATCAACTACATCATTATATTCTTTTACAGTTACTTGACATACTGGACATAATCTTTCAGTAGCTTTTATAACTGGTTTATTTGGGTTTGGACCTTTTGGTTTTCCACCTTTTAATTCTAAATACTTTGTTTTGTACTTTAAGTACTTTTGATAATAATTCATATATATATATGAACTATATTTTTTTTATAATTTTTTTATAATTCTTGAGAATTTGAACAGCATGTATATTGTTTACCGGCAATAGGGTTTCCAACGCATCCTCCAGTTTGGTACGTGCATACATTGTCAGTGAAATAGTAATTTGTTGTTTTTAAGTTGTCTTGGCAGTATTGGCACATCCAAGCACATCCAGTTCCAGAACTGACTGAAAAAGAGATGCATCCATTAGATACATTGTGAGAGGCTGAGACGATTGATACAAGTGCTAAAACAAGTGTTGAAAGGAGTTTCATATATGTATATTATTTGTAGATTTATATATAATAATTTAAACTAAATATTATATGTTAAAAAAATTGAAAAAATAAATCCCAATAAGATTCATTAACATCAGTATTCTCGCCTTCCTGTCTTCAGCCTTCCCGCCTTCATCTCTCCTTCGCTCAAAATGCGCTCGTCCGTGTTCGGCTTGATTGTGCTGCTGTGCACGCAGCCCACTTTCATCCACGGACTCGAGCCCAACATGATGGCCGTACCCGCTGACATGATGCGCTTTCAGCCTCATGCGGCACCCGTCGTCAACAACATGCCGCCGAGCATCGTGCCTCCTGCAGGCACACTCGCCAGCATGCTCGGCGCCTCGGCGTCAACCGGCTCAACGGTGGCTAGTGCGTCATCGGTGGCTACCAACGTCGCGGGTGCATGCCTCCGCAACGGCAAGAACTGTGGCTCGGTTCTCGAGACTACGGTGGCTAACGTCATCAACGCGGAGACCAACAACGAGATTGCCTTCATGGCAAAGATGGTCGACGTTCGGTTCTCTTCCTACACGGGACCGATTGTTGCCGTAGCAGTCGCATCGCCAAAAGTCGTTGACAATCTCCAGAAGGGGGATTACTTCGGCGCGGTTGGTACTGTTGTTGATGCGGCACTCAAGTACAAGGCAGGCGCCATCGCCTTCACAACGTGTACTGCCTACACTTCCTTCCTCGGACCCTTCGCAGTGGTTCCAGGAATTGCGTGCTCAGTTGCCTCAACCATGGCAATCGACGGCACCTACGAGAAGGTCAACCACTACATCAGCGCACCTCCTGTGAACACACGGGGGACGAAGCGGGCGCGTGGAAATGACGAGTTCTAAGTGAGCTCTGACTTCTGATATTCAAAATAAAAATTAATTTATTAATTTTTATTTTATACAACAATTCTATAAAATTTTATTAGATGATTTTTAAAACAAATTATATCATCAACTTGAGCATTCATCGCAACACATCTCCAATCTTTAACACTGATAGAATAAAGATGTATATTATCTAATTTAAGTTTTTGAATTACTTCGTACCTTTCCCAATCATATAATAATCTTGCTGATTTTAGAGAAGGATCAATAATATGAAAGGTATGGTTATTTTGTTGCATTTATAATATATAATAGATTTTATTTATGTGATTTCTTTTTACTTTGTTTCTTTTTAGTTGTCTCTTTTTTACTTGATCTATGTAATTTATCAGATTTATCATAATTATTTTTTAAAAAAATTACAGATTTAGTTATACTCCATTCTTTAAGAAATTTATTATAATTAAATGGACATTTCATATCTAATTTAATTAGCATATATATTTTTACATTCGTATTTTCTGATGTTTCAAATTCTACAATATTAAATGCTGGATTTGCGATTGCAAGTAAGCATGGAATAACTAAATAATTTTTTGGAGATATTTTAACTGTATCTTTAAATAATTTATTTATAGTTGAACTAAAGATATCAATATCATCATATTTAATAAGATCATCATATTTTTGAACGTGTTCTAATAATAAATCATTCCATTCCTTATAATATCTAAATTCTTGTTCATTATTATGATAAACACCTATTGGACAAAATAAACGTTCTTTTTTTATATTATTTTTAATAGTAAAGGCAACTAATTCGTTATTTTTATTTGGTTCAAGAATTATTTTATATTTTAATGTTTTTTTCATACAATCTTTTAAGTATTTTTCACAATTTTTTAAAAGTGTACTTATAAATATTTTATCGGTTGAATTAAACATATATATATTATATATTAAAAAATTGATTAATTTATTTATTATAAATATATAATATATAGATAATACATTTAATATGCCTATTTTACATGAAAAAGAAGAATACATTTATAAAGCAATTATAAATGGTGATTACAAAACAACTAATGATAAATATTATAAACCAGGACCAGTTTACATTTTTGATCCAGTATCCCGTGTATATAAATATTCAAATACATTATATCCAACTAGAAATTACACAAAGATTTTTGATCCCTCGTTTATGATACGTGGTGATGTAATTAATTTTGGAGGTGGATATAGAAATGAAAATAAGCTGATTTATGATGGTAATGAATTAAAACATTTATATGATAAAGTTGATGATTATGGTTCAGTTCCACCTGATTTTGTAGTTGGAGACAATGAGGGAGAATTTAATATTGGAGATTTTGAAGATATTATTGATCATAATAGTATAAATTGGTTATCAAAGGAGAAATTACAACAGATAGAAATATATGAAACAGATAATAAGATAAAAGGTAAGGTGACAATTAGAGGAAAATTATGGAATATTCATATAGATACTGATCAAGAATGTGAATTTAATAATACTGGTATTTCTAGATTAAGTAGTGTAAGATGTATATTTAATATTATAAATGATACTATATCAATGATAAAATATAAAAATGATTATGATATTTATAATAAAGAGTATTTAATTACAACGAATGAAAATGTTAATACATTGAAAGATTTTATAATGAACAATCAAACATTACTTATAGAAACATGGAATATACAAACAAGCTCAAATGATTGGTATGTTTTTAAATCAATTAATGAATATAAATCAGTGAATGAATATAATAAAGATAATAAAGAACAAAAATTTCCATGTATGTTAAGACAAAATTTAAGTGGAGGGTATTATTTTGAACATTTGATATTAAATAAAGAAAATTATGATCGTTATATTGAACAAGATAAATTATATGATGTAAAAGAAGTAGAATGTCATCCTATTAAAATAGAATTAATTAAGAAGGATAATGATACATTGTTAAGTCAGGTGAAAGATTTTATAAATAAAAAAATAGAACTATATGATGATGTTAAGAATAGAATTCCATTTAACATATCAGGTGATAATTCTCTAGAGATGTACTTATAATATGTTTGTTTTGATTAATTTATATATAAAATAAATATATAAAATGTTTAGTTGTTGTTTTAGAAGAAAGATAGTACCGAAAAAAATGCCTTTACCTCCACCAACTGCTCCTCCAACATCTCCTCCTTTTACTTCTGATGAAATAACAAAGATTCAAGCAAATTTAACAAATATATGTGATTTTAATTTTTACACATATACGAATCAAACAACAATGATTCTTGAAGTATATTCAAGACTTTATAGTGCTACAAAACCGGCAGATCCTCCAGATTCAAAGAAAGATCTATGGGCACATATTTTGGTTGATGCAATTGAGATAGTTGGAATTGTTACAGAACAACCAGAAATTGAAGTCTTAGCAGTTGTTGTTGGTGGTGTAGTTGAATATGTAACTGAAAACAACGATACAGTTAAACATATTACTGGATATGATTTAGCAAAAGATTTTTCATCTGAGATAGATAGAAATCAAAATACATATGAATCAACACAAAAGATGTTAAGCACAATGTATAGTGATCCAAATACATACAGAGATCAACCATTATCAATTCCAGGATACAAGAGTTGTACATTAAGAGATTTGATAAATATTGATATACCAAATAAGGCGGCAATTGGATTTACAAATGCTGTATCGGTTCAAGCGCGTGCATTTAGAGCGAATATTACAGTAGAAGAAATGGCAAAATTACAAAACTGGGATATTTACTTTGTAAATGATGATAGTGCTCAAATAGGACATTTATTTAGTCCAGCTTCTCAAGGAATTGTTAGTGGTGTTCAAAGATCAAGATTATTTAATTCTGATAATGTTGGAGATAATGTAAGAGTCGTTGCAAATGATGAAATAAGACATAATCATCCAGATTATGTAGAAGCACAGGGATTTGGAACAAGTAATACTGATTTAGTAAAGAGTTATGTAGATGCAAATAATAGTTTTATTGGTCAATTTCCAGCATCATTAATTTATCCATGGACAGTTACAAATATATCAGTATATTCGTGCCGTTGGTATATTATGGAAGGTTTAAATAAGTATCCTGATAATTCAATTAATTTTGGAGTAGCAAATGGAGATTTCATGAAATGGTTATTCATTGATGATGGTTTTGGAAACATAGTAAATGGAGATGGAATAATGTATAGATATGATTTTGTAATGTCTGGTGTAATGCACAATGGACAATTCATTCCAGGATCAAATATGTTTCCAGCAGCAGAAACAATGCAATTTACATCATCAGATGATAAATATAGATATCCTGGAAAGAATACAAACAAGAAGGTTAAGATATACGTAGAGGATATATTAAATTGTGAATGATTATATATATTTAAAAATTGAAATTTTAATTATATATGAAGACTAATTAAGTTTTTTGTTAACTCTCGCAAGCTTTGCTATCGAGTGTTTCAACATGGAGATCTCAAAGAAGGAGTGCGCCATTTGTGGGTGCACTGACAAGTGGCGTGACGGCATCCTTGTTTGCGAGTGCGACGCATGCAAGAAGCTGGGCTGTATTAGACGCGATTATGTACTGGTTGTGAAGTACATAATCAAAATTCAAAAGTGGTACAGAGATATTCCTGCATGTCGCAGATGTGGTCCAAAAAAAAAGATTACTAGTGCGCTATGCGATGATTGTTCTGAATACTCGCGCGATAAAAACACTTGGTAAGCAAATTGCTTTCTAGTGTGACAAAAAAATTAATTTATTAATTCTTTTGTTAATATATTCTTTTGTTAATATAATATATGAGCTATTATCAAAAATATTTAAAGTACAAGAATAAATATTTAGAATTAAAAAATCAGAGTGCAGGTTTTATTAAAGGAAAAAAGCTTGAAGGAGAAACAATTGAGAATATTAAAGATCTAATAGACGAACGTATGCCTTTATGTTATTATGATAGTACAAAAACTAATTTTATATTAATTAATGATGAAAATTATATTTTAATTGATAAAAAAATAGATGATGAATATGAATTATATCAAATTAATGATAAATTTGATATTAATAAAATAAACAAACCTCAAGAAATGATTAAAGATGATAATGATATAATTATTCCAGGAATTAATAAAGTGATATATGGTATTCATTTACTTCAAGCATTTAGATATAATAGTGAAAATATTTTTAGAAATTTTTTTAAAAATGTACGTATTACAGCATATCCATATTTTAATAGATTGAAAGATATAATGTATAAAAATTTAGAGGGCCAAATATTATATCAAAATAATATAAATATTGTATTATCAATTATATTTATTAATAAATTTCATGATGTTATTAGATTAATATATACAATAGAAGAGCAGTTTTCTTTTGAAAATGTACATCATGACGTATCAAATGATGATGATGATGACTTACCAGTTTTTATGCGCCATCGTGGACATGATGGCGCATCAAATGCTGCTGCCGTGCCAGTTGTTAGAGCAGAATTAAAAAATTACTATTCTTATAATAAAACAGTTAAAAATAAACAATTTAATGATATTAAAACAGATGTATTATATGATTATATAAACAACTATGATCATATTATGATTGATTCGCTTACAAATTTAGATACATTTGAGAAATTAAAAGACAATTTAAATCAAACATTTTCAAATATAGAGAGATTATGTTTTGATGAACAATCTAAAAAAGATGACTTTAATTTTATGATGTATATAATGGAGAAAGTATATGCTTATGTAGATACGCCAAATATTATTGATCAATATAATTATTCATTATTTATAGATAAATATAAAGATTTTAATTCACATTCCAATGATACTACTTATAAAAGTTTAATAAGATTTATTCATAGTTATGATGAAAATACTATAAAAAATAAATTAGTATTAAAATTAACTTGTTTAATTTATTTATGTTATAAAACAAATGAAGAACTTCTAACTTATAATACTGATATACAAAAAAAAATAAATTGTAGACCAGCTCAATATATGTTACTTGATTATTTTTATGGAATTACAAAAATAAAAAATTTTTGTGTTCCTATTAATCGAAGACATATAATGATAAACATTTTGTATAAAAAAAATATAGCTATTGTTGAAACACCACAATTATTACGAAGAGGAGAAAAAAAAAAGTATGTATATGATTCGGATGATTTGTCAAGGTTTAAATCAACGATTAAAGAAGCGTTAAGAAAACCACTTGATAAATTAGAAATAGCTTTTTATAGAATATTTACAAAAACAAAATTTAAAGAAATAAAACAATATACATTTAATAATCCTACTGTAAGTGTAAGATATACAGATTGTGGAGAAACAACCATATTAAATATATTTAATTATTTCTTATTAAAAGAAGATGGACTTTTTAATTTAACAGAAGCAGATAGTTGGGATCCAGAATTAAAAAAATTCTATGAAAAATATCCTTCGATGGAAAGTATGATAAATATTAATATTGAAACATTAAAGAAAGATTTATCTGGTGTATTTAATAATAGAGGTGATAAAATAAGATATAATCTAAAAGAATATCAATGTGATATACATACAACTATGAATAGTATTACAAAAACATGTGCATTTTTATTAAATTGTGATACAGACTCAATGGTTGAAATTTTTAAAAAATTAGATCATAATGTTAAAGATGTTGATATTACAATTAATCCTGCTAATGGTTATATAAAATATAAAGATATATTTAGCCTTAGTTTAGTAGAAGGACATGGTGAATTTAATTCAATATATGATAATATTAATATACCGGAAATACAATATGATTTATTTACACATTGGATATCTTTAAATCCTAGATATTTACCAGATAAATTTACATTAGATCATTTTAAATATTATTTTTATAATATTGATAGATTCTTTATTCATTATTTTCCGGTAGAAAAGCAAACAGAAGAAATTTGTTTAGAAGTCGTAAATCCATCACGTTTAGTTTTACTTGACCAAATGGATCACGCGGGTATGTATAATATATTGGTTAATTTTAAAAAAATTGAAAATAAAACTAAAAAAATTATAGAAAGTGCTATTAAGATTGATCCGAATGGAATGTTAGATTACTTAAAAAAAAAAAAAAAAAAAAAAAAAAAATAATATAAAAAAAAAAAAAAAAGAAAAAAAAAAAAAAAAAAAAAAAAAAAGAAAAAATTAAAAAAAAAAGAATTAACTAAAGAATTATGTGATATAGCACTTGAAGGTAATTTACATAGTATACAATATATACCGGAAGAATTTCAAGATGCTGAAATGGCCCGTAAAATAATATTATCTGATGATCCTGATATAAAAAAATATATAAAATGTATACGTCTAGATCTTATTGAAAGTTTTGAAAATCAAGATAAAATAAAAGAAATATTTGAATCTATAAAACAATTTTATGTATCAAATTTAAAAGATTTTGTTTTATTAAAAAGATATACAAAATTAAAAGAGTTATTTTTTAATTTTGATCAACCACTTGGTAATTCATTGAATCATTTAGATAATTTAGAATCTTTAGAATTTGGTAATAAATTTAATCAACCACTTGGTAATTCATTAGACAAATTAATTAATTTAAAATCTTTAAAATTTTTTTCAGTAAATTCTAAATTTAATCAACCTCTTGGTAATTCATTAGATAAATTAATAAAGTTAGAATCTTTAAAACTTGGTTGGGATTATACGCAACCTCTTGGTAATTCATTAGACAAATTAATTAATTTAAAGACTTTAAATGATCAACCATATGTACAAGTTGAATCAAGATCTAATGCAGGAGCTGTATAATTTATAAAAAATATTAAAATTAATAAATTAATTTTAATATCAGTTCTACTCCGTGATAGCCAACTCCAGCAGAGACTCAAGCACGGTGTTCTTGTACAAAACAAACGATCCCACGTTCACGTGCCACCCGTGTTCGCGGAAAACCTTGTCGATCATTGTATTGATGTCGTCGAGGTTCATGGCTTTGTTCTGGACGTTCTCGCAGATCGGGAGCATGATATCTTCCGCCACGAAGAAGCTCATGATGACATCGTCGTCAAACTTCGCCATGAGTTCCTTCGTGGGCGGAAAAGTGTACGCCATGATGTTTCGATGAGTTGTTCTGATGGGAAACACGAAATAATCAATAATAATAAGTCTTATATATATTTATTATTTCAATTTTTATAGATGTAATACAGATCTTATAATAACTCATATATATAATCTAAAAATTAATAAATTAATTTTTATATTATCAGTTCTACTTGTTTCTCAGACTACACAATTCAATACCGCCTCCTTCACGGTATCCTTGTACATCATGAGAGACATGGGTGTGGCGTCCTTGAAGACGTCCTTGTGGTCAGCGAAGGCCAGTTCGATCGCCATATCGACGCCGAGCATGACCTTAGTCTGTTCGGCGACGTACTCGCAGATCGAAGACATGACTCCCTTCTCCATGAAGTAGTTGAGGTGTTCTTCCTTCTTGAACTTCTCGATCATTATTTCCTTGGAAGGGAAAGTAAGCTTCTGTGTTGCCATTGTAGTGTAGGAGTACAAATTATCAATAATAATCAGTCTTATATATATTTATTATTTCAATTTTTTATTAAATATATATATTATATATGGAAGTAATTACTGCTGAAGAAATAAGAGGTATGGCACAAAAAGTAACAGATCAAGATGGGTTTGACGTGTGGAATTATTCTTATATTACAGATCCTAATGCAGATCCAATTATTCAAAAATTAATGAGAGAAAATTTATCTAATGTGTATAAACGTTCTCATCAAATTGCATGTTGTGAATTTGATAAAGTTATTTTTTTAAGTGATATTCATGCAGATTTGCGTAAATTCATTCAAATACTTCGATCCATGAATATTGCGGGTGTGAAGAGAGATACACCTACGTTGAATCCATACAACGGTGACGACATATATAATCCAATTATGATATCAGATGTGGTATTTAATCCTAAAAGAACGTTACTAGTTATAATTGGGGATCTTGTAGATGGTGAAAGAAAAGATGGTACACAAGTTGATGATCATAAAGGAAATTTTGAATATTTACTATTATGTTTTTTACATAATTTAAGAATAAGTGCACGTAAAAAAAAATCTGAAGTTTTATATACAATTGGTAATCATGATCATGAAACGATTATTAGAACCGACGATTTACTTCCTGGTAGACATATGTTTGATACTTATGTAACATCTGAAACACATAATTTTTTTAGAGATTATACAAAACCATTGGTAAATGATTATTCAAATATGAGATTAAGAAAGAAAGTACTAATAAATTTTTATAAATTATCTCCTTTTTATATGTTATCTTTTATGAACAGTGGTAAGAAAGAAATGGCGTGTGTTCATGCTGGATTTCATTATAAATATAATACAGGACATCTTGTAGATTATACAAACGATTTAGAAAGGTTTCAGAATGATATTGATTTAATGCCATTTACAGAAATACCAAAATTGACTGATGAATTAGCATCAGAACCAGAAGGAGTCATGTGGACTAGATCTTATGCTGACACTAAAGATGGTATATGTGAGGATCTTAAAAAGATACCTGATCGTTATCCATTAATAATTGTTGGTCATTGTACAACAATTGGGTCTGAATCGCTACGTGCTAGAGAAATACTTTTGACAAAACCAGGTTATGAAAATTGTGACAAAGGTTCAGATCGAACAACTACACAATATACAGGATGTGTAGTAGCAGATTGTTATAATGATCAAAAGGCACCTCAATTAATATTTGTAGATACTGCATTGAGTGCCGCATTTAGAAAAGAAACAGATCCAATAAACCCATCAGAGAATAAAAAACGTCCTGCACAAGTTTTAGTATTAGAACATGATCCATCACTCAAACAAGATAGATATTATAATATAATTAATGCAGAAAGTAGTGAAGAAAATTCAGATGAAATAGATGAGAGAAGATTTTATAGAGCAGATGTAGTACCTGTACCAGTGGCAGCCGCGGCACCAGTAGCACCACAAGTAGTTGCCGCTGCAGTACCAGTAGATGGTGCTTCGAATGCTGCAGCACTCCCAGGATCTAATGCTGCATCAGCAGTTGGTGCTCCAAGTCCATTCAATGATACAACTAATATAATTTATGGTGGATTTAAATCAAAATATTTAAAATATAAAAAGAAATATTTAGAGTTAAAAAATAAAAATATATAAAAGCACTTCAACTGCTACACCATAATATAATTAAATATTATTATAATATAAATATTTATATATTATAATAATATAAATGCCAAGAAAACAAGAACAGAAAAATTTAATTCGCAGACCATTTACTTATAACCAACCAAATAAACCAGTTCCAGTTTCTAATCCTCAAATAGTTAATCATAGAGTAGAACAACCTGGATTATTAAGTAATGTTATGCAAGGATTTGCATGGGGAACTGGAACAAGTATCGCAAGAAATATATTTGATAATCATTCATCTACTCAAACTCCAACTAAACCAGTCCAGCCTCCTGAACAATCATGTACTTCATTTAATTTATGTAAACAATTCGATGATCCTTATATTTGTTATTCTAAATTAGATCCTAAAGAATATGAGTTTTGTAGAACTAAATAATTAAAAAGCACTTCGTGCTAGCGCCACACCATAATATAATTAAATATTATTATATTATGCTATCAAAAAAATTGATTTATAGATATAATATTATTAAATATATTAATCTTATCTAGAATGTCTACTACAAATATATATATCTTAAAACTTAAAAACAATAAATATTATGTGGGTAAAACCAATGATGTAAATAAAAGATTTCAACAACATGTATTAGGAAGTGGATCCTCGTGGACAGCAACACATGAACCAATTAAAATTTTAAAAGTAATTGAAAATGCAAGTCAATTTGATGAAGATAAATATGTTAAAGAATATATGAATAAATATGGTATTGATAATGTAAGAGGTGGCGCATATGTAAGTAATGAATTAGATGAAGTTCAAAAATATTCATTACAAAAAGAAATATGGGGTGCGAATGATTTATGTACTCAATGTGGAAGAAAAGGGCATTTTGTAAAAGATTGTTATGCTAAGAAGGATGTTAATGGTAATGATATATATGAAGAGGAAGAAGAAGAGGAGGAAGAAGTCGTTTGGGTATGTGATTATTGTGAAAAAGAGTTTGAAGATGAAAATGATTGTGAAAAACATGAGAAATATTGTAAATTAAAGAGTAATAAAAAGAAGAATGCATGTTATAGATGTGGACGTTCAGGACATTATTCAAATAATTGTTATGCAAAAACAGACAAAGATGGTTATCAATTAGATGATGATTCTGATGATGATTCAGATTAATTTATAAAGTATAAATATACTATAATATATTTATTTTCTATATTTCTTTAACCAATCAAAATATACTTTCATAGCTTCTCTCATGTCTTTAGTTTGATGAGGATGATATTTAGCGCGATTATACATTGTTATAACAATTAATTTTTGATAATTAAGATCTCTATTTTTAATAATTTTTAATGTGTCTAATGCTTTTTGTTTATCTTTAAATCCGGTTCCTTTAGTAGATGTTTTTGGATGATCATCATTATATAAAGAGTAATTAATTACTTTTTTAGAATTTTTTTTCATAATTCTATATATTAGTATGATAAATTAAAAATTATGTTTATTTTATATTATGGTATTAAAAATTGATTTATAAAAAAATAAATATATTAATAAATTATATGAGTATTGAAATAGAGGGTTTTACAAGTAAAAAATTACATAATAATACTTTTAATAAATCAATATATTTAACAAAATTACCTACTAAAGAATGGTTAACAAAAAAAGAGATTATATTTAGAGATGAAAAAGTTTATATATTAATATCAGAATTATTCAAAAAGAATACAATTATTGTTAAATTGAATTATAAAAATGATAATTTTATAGAATACTATATTCATAAATTATTAATAGATAGTAAAATTCCAAATATAATAAAAATATATGGTGTAATTAAATGTTTAGAATCTAAAGAAAATATAAAAATTTTAGAAAATCAAAAAATATCTAAAAAAATTGTAAATGAAAATAAAGAATTATTTAAAGATGGTTATTGTAATGGAAAACAAAATGAAAAACAAATAAATTTAACAATCATGAAAAAATATAAATATTTATTAAGTGAAATTAAGTTAAATTTTCGTGAAGTAATTGAATGTATGTTTCAAATTATTATAAGTCAATTATTATTATATAAAGATTATGGTATTTTGCACAATGACATGAAGAATCCAGGAAATATGTTTATTGAATTAAATGAAAAGTCTATAAAGTATGAATATAATGTAAAAAATATAAGAAACATATATATAAAACCAAGTAAAAAAATAATATTATTTGATTTTGATAGATCTGAAATAATAGAGCCTAATTTTAGGTTAAAATATATGAAAAACCCAGAAATAGATCTATCTGAAAGAAATATATTGGATAATATTATTGATTCAATAAATGTAATATTTGATCAATTAGATGATACAAATCCCTCAAAACAAATATTGAAATTAAAAAAATATCTTGCACAAATGATAGAAGATATAAGAGTTATATGGAAAAATCATATAATGGGATTTAATGGTAGTTTAAGAATGAAAATTAAATGTGAAGACCAACGATTTAAGGAATTAGTAGGTGAATTTACATTAAAAATATTAAGTAAATTAAATGAATTTCAAAAAGAATTTAAAGATAAAATAATGGAAATAGAAAAAAATAATAAAAATTATGATGAATTTTATTTAAATGGTGGTTATTTAATACGTTAAATAAAATGATATTACATATCATTTTATATTGTTGTTCGCTTCAACCGCCACACCATAATATAATTAAATGTTATTATATTATGCTATTAAAAATTGATTTATAGATAGTTTATATCGTATTAACTAAAAATGATAATAATGGCAAAAGGTGGTAGTCAAACAGTAGTTAATCGTATTTCATCTTTTACAAATGGTTGTGCAAATTCACTACTTAATTCATTAGATGTTCCATATGATAAAAAAAAACATGAAGAAGGATTAATAATTCTAGAATTTAAAGATAATAAATGTGTATATTGTCAAAAAAATGATGCTACTCAAAAGGATCATTATAAAGCATTAATTAAAGATAAAGAACCATCTGGATATGGTGCGTGTGCTGTTAATATGTTACCATGTTGTCAAATATGTAATCCATCTAAAGGTAATAAAGATTTAAGTAAATGGAGAAAAGATATATCTGAACAAGAACGATTCAAAAATTTTGAGAAGTTTCATCAAGAGAATGCATTGAAATTTACTTATAATAAAGAAGTATTTCAAGAAATACTTGATGAAGTTGTAATTTTTATGACTGAAATACATCTTAGACTCCCTAATGAATGCAAACCAGAATTAGTTAAACCAAAAATGAAGACTTCATAATTAAAAATTGAATAATTTAAATTTTGTAATAATTTATAATTAATTTATAATAAGATGTCACGTTCAGTTCGTATTAGTAAAAGGATGGTTGAAATTTCAGGGTTACATGGTGTATGGGTTGGTCCAAATCATCTAGGTCAGCCACGTATGACATTATTCTATATTGATGATCGCCCTACAGAGATAATTACATATGAGTTTGATAAATGGGCAGAATGCGATAAAGACCAAAAAATTCTAGAGGAAGCTAAGGAAGAATTTAAAAAGACCTTGGTAAATAAGAAGAATGTAATAGACGATTTGGAAGTTCAAAATTTAAAGTAAATATATTGATAAAAGCACTTCGTGCTAGCGCGACACCATAACATAATTATTTGTTATTATATTATGGTATTACATTTTTGTTTATAAAAAATAAAAAATTTTGTTTTAAAAAGTTTTTTGCCAAGAAAATGATTTTTGATTTTAGACCAACTCTTAAAAAGTATAAGAAATGAATTCACTTTTTATTAAATAAGAATTTGTGAAGTATTATAGATGTATTTATTTAATAATTTATTTATTATATATCTTTATTACTATTATATTATTACTATTCTTCTATTTAATAAAAAAATAATATATATAATAATAATATAATAATACAATATGATAATAAGGTATATAAGAGTATATAATATAAGTAATGATGATATAAATAATAAGTTCACATTTTATTAAATAAAAAAATATATAGTATATATATATATATAAAAAATGGAATATGTATGTAATTTATGTAATTATAAATTCAGTTCTAAACAGATGTTAAGTTATCATCAAAATAAAAAAACAAAATGTAATATAAAAACAGAATTTAAATGTACTAATTGTAAAAAATGTTTTAAGTCAAGGTATAGTTTAGAACGTCATATTCAAATAAATATATGTGAAAATATAAATCAAGTAAAAGAAAAAAAAGAAGATAATACAATTGATAAGGCAATAGAAGATATAATTACAAATGATAGTAGTATTGAAGATAAGATATTTATATTAAAGACATTTGGAATAATTATTAGTGAAATTGAAATCAAGAAAATATTAGAAAGCAAATTTAGTATAAGTACAAAAGTATTATCATTAAAAAATACAATAAATAATAAATCTATTATAACAAATACTAATTCAAATAATACAGTAAATAATATAAATATAAATAATTTTGGTAATGAAAAAATTGATTATTTAACACCAAAATATTTTGAAAATTTATTAAAAAATAATTATGGTAAAGATAGTCTTCTTAAATTATCAAATGAAATATACCTAAATAAGGATAGACCAAATAATAATACAATAAAAATAGATAATTTAAATAATAAATATTGCAAAATAATAGAAAATAATAAGTGGGTAACAACAACGAAAGAATCAGCATTAAGAAAAATATTTTTAACTGTTTCAGACCTTGTTTTATTAATCCTTGATGATGTAAAGGATAAAGTACCAGAAAAAAGAAGACAAATTATTAGTGATTATTTAGAGAAAGATTTTGAGGATGAGTATATAAAAGAGACGATAACTGAATTTATATTAAATATTTATAACTTTACAATAAATGAAGTATAAAAAAGCGAAACCATAATATAATTATTTATTATTATATTATTAAAAATTGATTTATTAACGCATTATAATATTTGAATTGAATATTATAATATGTCAGAAATTCCAGAAGATGAAATTAATACTGAATCAGAAAGTGACGCATCAATTAAACAAATAGAAGAAAAATATTATTTAAAACCATCACCATCAAAACAATCTTCTTTTTATATTACAAAACAACAACATAATGATGGATATGAAAGAGGTCAATTACAATATAAAATCGAACCAAAGTTATTAAAAAAAGTTATAACAGATAATATTGAAAATGATGAATGGATTATAGATGAAAATATTGAAGAAAATTTAAAAAGATTAGTACCAAAAACATCAACTGGTGGTATTCCAAGTGAGTGGGAATTAATTTTAGTTATGAAAAACAATAATAATAAATCTTTAAAAGGTGCATTACGTAATAAAAAAACTGGATTAATTGCATTGATGACTAGTAAAAATATTAATGGTAATCGTTATATGAATTCTCATGATTCAAACTGGTTCATCGGTCATTATAGAATGAGAGCTGATAAGAAATTTTGGTACGAATTAATTAGAATATTAAATTCAGTTAAAATTAAATGTATTATGAGAAATAATCAGTGGGGTAAACACCAAAAATTATTTGATACAATTAGATTTACACAAAAAATAGTAGCTCCGTGGGGACACTGGAAGGATACAAATAAGTTATTTGAAGAAGGTAAATTTAATAATGAAAAATATTCTAATATATTTATAAATGATTTAAAAATTAATGATTTAGTATGTATGTTTGACAGACAGTATAAATATGCGTTAATATTAAAAATAAAAAGTGATCCAATAACAGAAAAAGTAAAAGATATTATAATTATAAGAAATAATAAATGTTCTCATAGACCACTTACACATAAATGTAAAACATGTTCCGATAGTGTAGAATTAGTATGTTCTACTAAATATTTTGAAGAAAATTCTAAAGATTTTGTCAAATATCTAACTGAAGATTATCAATTTGAAAATATGTATGCTATAATACGAAAGATAGAAATAGTAGGTATAATTGATGAAAGTTGTGAAGTGTATAACAGATATAGAATATTACAAAGTTCAATTTGCAGAGCAAATAAACAGATTTTAGAAACTGATATATTTGATGATAATAAATCAGACGAATATATATATGATAAAATTGAAGAATTATATACAGAATAAAGATATTTAATTTATATAGCTATTATACATAATAATTATATAAATATTGATAAAAAGCACTTCGTGCTACCCCGCCCACCATACACACCATATATCACACTACATTATATTATTGAATACCATAATATGATGTGCGCATTTATACCCTCCGGATTTATTTACCCGCCCCCAAATTAATTAATCTAGATTTATTTTCTAATCTATATATTATTATATTTATCAAAAATATATAATTTTGTTTTTACATGTTAATAT
>Ga0304728_1000323_pt1 | contig 40654 bp, 34 predicted proteins | sample C_130625_MF_Meta_FD_190476 | JGI IMG/M metagenome (GOLD analysis project Ga0304728, IMG submission 190476) | Freshwater microbial communities from Lake Croche, Canada to study carbon cycling - C_130625_MF_MetaG (v2) (version 2) | ecosystem: Environmental > Aquatic > Freshwater > Lake | place... | reverse complement strand
GAAACACATTGGTACCATATGAAGGTTGATGGTAAGCCAAATTTAATTCCACAAACCACAGAAGATATCACCGCTATTGAGTGGACAAAAAAAAATGATTTGGCAGAAAGATTAAGCAATACTTATCCAACTATTATTGAAGTAATTACAAAAGCGGGCTTAATATAAACTTTATCTTTTTTGTAAAATAGCAACAGTTAATCTACTGATACAAACCAGTCTATCTTTTTGATCATAGATTTTAATATCCCAAATATGTGTGCTACCACCAATATGAACTGGGGTTGCAATACCTGTTACAAAACCTTCTGATACACTTCTTACATGGTTGGCATTAATTTCTAAACCAACACATTGAAATTTAGTAGGATCAATTACTAAACCAGCACCTACACTTCCCAAAGTTTCTGCTAATGCAACTGAGGCACCACCGTGTAACAATCCATAAGGCTGTTTGGTACGATGGTCTACAGGCATGGTAGCTTTAATAAAATCGTCTCCAATTTCAGTAAACTCCATACCTAATAAATCGCCAAGTGTATTTTTACCGAAATCTTTAAAATCGGCTAATTGAATTTGAGGTTGAAACCAGATAGACATGGAAATTAATTATGAATACAATGTATCAATTACTGCTTGCGGTAAGAATGGCGATGCGTTTCCACCATTTCGTAAAATATCACGCACAATAGTAGAGGCGACTGAAGTATACTTGGGTTCTCCTGTTAAAAATATTGTTTCGATTGAACGATCAAGTGTTCTATTAGCGTCTGCAATTGTTTTTTCGTATTCAAAATCACTGACAAATCGAATGCCTCTTAATATAAAATGCGCATTAATTTTTTTGCAATATTGAATGGTTAATCCTTCGTAAGTAACACTTTCAACCTTAGGTTCATTTTTATAAATTTCCTTAAACCATTCCATACGTTGGTCTGCAGAAAACATAGGATCTTTAATGGCATTAATACCTATTCCAACATAAATTTTATCAAAGAGTGGTAAAGCCCTGTCAATGATATCAATATGCCCTAAAGTTACAGGATCAAATGTTCCAGGAAACAAACAAATTCGTTGCATAATTAATCGATTAATTTTCTCTATTAGCAATTAAATATAAAACTGCCATCCGAACTGCTACTCCATTTTCAACTTGGTTTAAAATAATAGATGATGATCCATCAGCCACATCGCTATCTAATTCAACACCTCTGTTAATTGGCCCAGGATGCATGATCACTATTTCTTTACCGAGTGAATCTAATAATCTTCTATTGATTCCATAAGCCAAACTATATTCTCTTAAAGAAGAAAATAATGGCTGGTTTTGTCTTTCGAGTTGTATGCGTAATACATTGGCAACATCGCACCATTGTAAGGCTTTCTTTAAATTGTATTCAACTTTCACACCAAATGCTTCGCTAATATATTTTGGAATAAGTGTTGGTGGACCTGCAACCATTACTTCTGCACCCATTTTTTGTAATAGATACATATTGCTCATGGCAACCCTACTATGCATAATATCGCCAATTATAGCCACTTTTAATCCGGCCAATTGTCCGAGTTTTTCTTGCATAGAAAAAGCATCTAATAAAGCTTGGGTAGGATGTTCATTTATTCCGTCTCCAGCATTAACAATGGCAGCAGGAATATGCTTGGCCAAAAAATGTGGCGCACCAGAAGCACTATGGCGCATCACCACCAAATCTACCTTCATACTCAAAATATTATTAACTGTGTCTAGCAATGTTTCTCCTTTTGCAGCAGATGAACTACTAGCGGCAAAATTTAAAACATCAGCCGACAACCTGCGTTCTGCTAATTCAAACGACATTCTTGTTCGTGTTGAATTTTCATAAAACAGGTTCACAATAGTAATATCCCTTAAGGAAGGTACTTTCTTAACAGGTCTTTGCAAGACTTCTTTAAATTGTGTAGCGGTAGATAGAATAAGCTGTATATCCTCGGTTGTGAGGTGCTTAATACCAAGTAGATGTTTGGTAGATAGTTTCATTAAAGGTCAAAGATAATGGTTTCAGTTATCTAATAGCATTACTTGTTCATTTTGTTCATTTTCATTCCACAAAACTGTTACCCTTTGTGAGAAAATGGTATCAATTGCTTTGCCAAGATAGTCGGGTTGTATGGGTAGTTCTCGACTAAAGCGTCGGTCTACTAGTACACAAAGTGCTACTTTGGATGGGCGTCCGTAGTCTAATAAAGCATCTAAGGCAGCTCGAATAGTCCTTCCTGTATACAATACATCATCCACCAAAACCACTTCTTTGTTTTCAATCGAGAAAGGAATATCTGTATTACTGGCTATATGCAAACTTTTTCTAACATCATCTCTATAAAAAGTGATATCTAACTTTCCATACTGAATGGTGTCCGGGTCAACGAGTTGCTGTAATTCTCGAACAATGCGGTTGCTTAACAAAATACCCCTTGGCTGCATACCAATGATAACCGTGTTTTGCAAACTAGGATGGTTCTCCAATATTTGATTGGCCAATCTTTTTATGGTTAACGCAAGTTGTTCCTTTGTTAAGATTATCTTCAAAACGAAAATTTTAATAAAAATAAATGCTTTCTCTGACACTCCAAACGATTATTAAGTACTTAGTTGATTAATTTGCCGGTTCAAATGTTAAGATTAGACCATATTACCCTTGTTCAGTATAGGAATTACCTTCAAAACTCTTTTGAATTTACGGAGAGAGTCGTATGTATTTGTGGTTTAAACGGAGCGGGTAAAACAAATTTGCTGGATGCCATCTATTATTTGAGCATGTCTAAAAGTTATTTTTCAAGGCCCGATGCAGCGAATGCCCTTCATGGTATGGGTGGTTTTAGACTAGAAGGCTCCTATCATTTACAAGGCGAAATACAAAAACTCGTATTTATTTTAAGAGAAAACAATAAAAAGGAATTGAGTTTAAATGACGAAGCCTATAAAAAATTCTCAGATCATTTGGGAAAATTTCCTTGTGTAATGATTGCACCTGATGATGTTTCTTTAATTAGTGGATCAAGCGAAGAACGCCGACGTTTGATTGATACTATTTTATGTCAATTGAATAAAACTTATCTTTTACAATTAATTGACTACACTAAATTATTGCAGCAGCGAAATAGTCTTTTAAAACAGTTAGCAGAGAACGGTTCTATAGATGAATCATTGTTTGAAGTAATAGACCAACAATTGTGTAGCAAGGGTAATTATATCTTTAAAGAAAGAACCAATTTTTTAGTTGGCTATTTACAATTGGCAGCAGAAATTTATACCAAAATTTCGGGCAATACCGACGATGTAATCATGCAATACGAAAGTCAGTTGACGCAATCAAGCATGGAAGAATTGTTTAAAAAGAACCAACAAAAAGACCGCATACTACAAAGAACAAGTGCTGGCATACACAGAGACGATTTATCTTTTAAAATGTTAGACCAAGTATTTAAAACAGAAGCCTCACAAGGGCAACGTAAAAGTTTATTATTTGCGTTAAAACTGGCAGAATGGCAAGTATTAAAAGACCAAAAAGGCTTTACCCCAATTTTATTATTAGATGATGTATTTGAAAAATTAGACGAAAAAAGAATGTATCAATTGTTAAACTGGGTTTGTACACAAAGCGATGGACAAGTATTTATAACCGATACCCATTCTGAAAGGCTAAAATCTCAAATGCACCATATTAATACCCAATTTCAGTTGATTGATTTATAATTGTAAAAAGAATTGTAACTTATAATAGCAATCAAAATTTGTAAGCTTATCTTTGAAATATGTCTGAATATCATATTGGTGCTGCCATTAAAGGATTCCTTAAAAAAAGTCATTTAAACAATGGCGTACGCGCTGTTCAAATAGAAGAAATATGGGAAACACTCATGGGAAAAACCATTGCAAAATATACCGACAAAATAAAGATATTTAATAAGAAGCTCTATATACAAACAGCAGTAGGTCCGCTAAAAAATGAATTGCAATTTCAAAAGCCACAAATTGTTGCAAGGGTTAATGAAGCATTTGGAGAGGAAGTTATAACTGAGGTAATTATCTCTTAATTAATTAGTGTACTTATTTCACACTAATTCTAGGATCAATCCATCCATAGACAATATCTGCTAAAATATTTACCAGAATAAAAAAAGTTGCGGTTATTAATACGCTACCCATCACCACTGGAAAGTCTAATTTTTCTAAAGCATCTACCGTTACTTTTCCAATACCTTTCCATCCAAAAATATATTCAACAAAAAAAGCACCTGCTAATAATTCTGCAAACCAACCAGTAATAGCAGTAACAACAGGGTTGAGTGCATTACGCAATGCGTGCTGAAACACCACAACTTTTTTACTGAGTCCTTTTGCATAAGCTGTTCTAATATAATCTTGGTCTAAGGTATCTAACATTGCACTTCTGGTTAGTTGTGTAATAATTGCTAGCGGACGAATACCTAATGTAATTGCAGGAAGTATTAAATTTTTCAACTGTAATTGCTTGCCATTGAATGGGTCTATTTCGAATAAACTACCTGTCATTTGTAAACCAGTAATATTGTGTAATACAAATCCAAATAAATACGCTAAAATAATTCCCATAAAAAATGATGGTGCAGATATACCTAAAACACTAGTAAAAATGGCACTTGTATCCATCCATGTATTTTGTTTTACCGAAGCTAGCACTCCTAATAATATGCCGAAAAATGTTGCTATAAACATGGCAGCAAGTGCTAATATAATTGTTCCGGGCAATGCTTCAAACAAAACCGATCCTACTGCTTTTTTTGTTTGGTAAGACCTTCTTAAATAGGGAATTTTAATGCCTATTTTTTGGGCATCATTCCCAATAAAAAATCCATTCAATTGTTTGTCTGTAATTTCTTTATTTGAGTGAACACAAATTGGCGAAACATCATTTAAATACAATGCAAACTGTTTCCATTTAGGTTGGTCCAGCGCTAATTCGCGGCGAATATTTTGAAGGGTGGCACTATCTCCGGTTTGTCCTAAAATTAATCTGGCTGGGTCTCCAAAACCTTGAAACAAAAAAAATACAATTACTACCACACCCAATAAAACAAAAGAACTATAGGTGATTTTTTTTAGTAGGTAATTGAGCATATTGACATTTATTTCCAGTTCAATATTTGTTGCATTATTTTAGTAGAATCTCTGTAACTATACTTATATACAATATTTGCTTTTTGCATAAAAAAGATAGTTGGGTTAACACGAGCAGCTGTTTTGATAACCGTTGCGTCGCACCTTAAAATGGGCAGACTGGCATAGTGTTGCTGTGCAGTAGACGCATCGGCAGTAACTAATATTACTGAAATATGATTCAACTGAGCAGCTTTAATTATAGTTTCGATACTTTGTTGCCAATTGGCCCATTCATTAAAGTCTTTTGCTAAAATAAGTAGGTATTGTTTGTTCTCAAATACAGCAGCAGTGCTGTCTGTACCACTTATTGTTTGTAATGAAAAATCTGCAATAGTGGCTTTTAAACCATTTCCCTTTTTGGCTAACACATCTTTACGGTCTATATAAATATAAGTAGAATCAAAATCTGCTGGAAAATGCGCTTGGTCGAACTTTAATTCTTGTCCATTTTTTTTATAGATAAAATTTAATGCAAAACTATCTGCAATGGCACCTTCAGGCGTTTTCATTTGATCTAAAATATTATTTCCTTTTTTATAAGGTAAACAATCTACTATTGGCAAATGACGCAGTACATGATTTTGCAACCATCCAGTACCATTTAAACTGATTAATATAATTGCAATAGCAAAAGGATTCGAAATAGCAACTTGAATTTGATTTCTATAAATGCATAAAACAATTATGAGTACCAATAAAACTAGGTCTTTTGTGAAAGATTGTGCAGCAGTTAAAGGCAAACAATCTCCGAAGCAACCACAGGTTTTAATTTTACCTGAAAACAAAGCATAGCCAGTTAAAAATGTAAAGAAAATAATAAGTGCTAATAACAACCAACTAATTGTTCGTATTTGCCAACCGATAATTAGAGCAACGCCTGTTACTACTTCAAAAACATTCATCAATATTGAAAATGACAGTGTGTAATCATGAAGTGCATTCCATCCCCATACTTCAAAAAATTCTTGCATTTTATAACTCAAACCTAGTGGATCATTTGCTTTAACTAATCCAGAAAAAATAAAGAGCAACCCTACTACCCAACGTACAATTAGTAAGAAATTTTTCATGGAAATACAATTTAGTGTTTACCTTCTTCAATTAATATCAAAGCAAAAATGGCATAGTTTAAAATATCAACATAATTGGCATCAATCCCTTCACTAATTAATGTTTCGCCATCGTTAGCCAATATTTGTTTAATGCGTAATAGTTTAACCAAAATTAAATCTGCAAAACTCTCTTGACTCATATCGCGCCAAGCTTCGCCATAGTCGTGGTTTTTATCGAGCATGGTATTTTTTGCAAATAATACATATTGCTCGTACCAAGCAGCTACTTTTTGTACAGGCACTTCTTCTACTGCAGGATTATCTAATGCTAATTGAATCAATCCTATAACTGCATAGTTTACAATACCCTTAAATTCAGAGGGTATACCATCCTGTACTTTTTGGGTTTGTTTATCTTGGATGGTTCTAATACGTAATGCCTTGATAAAAATTTGGTCCACCACCGAAATTGTTCTTAAAACCCGCCAAGCAGTGCCATAATCCTTGGTTTTTTTAATAAATATATCCTGACATTGGCTGATTGCCTGATCGTATTGTAGATTCGTTTCCATTTTATGCTCCTGACGTTAATCGCTTAATTAATATCTTTGATAGGAATGCAATATAAATGAATACTCAGAATGTTTACACTTAACTGCAAAGGAAGATTAATAAAAATAGAAGAACCGGTGGTAATGGGCATTTTAAACACTACCCCCGACTCTTTTCATGCGGCTAGTAGAACAAAATCGATAGATGACGCAGTTGAAAAGGCAAAACAAATGCTGGAAGCTGGTGCAACTATTCTGGATATTGGCGCACAAAGTACAAGACCTGGCAGTGAAAATGTAGGCGCTGAAACAGAACTAGATCGTATTATTCCTGTGATTGAAGCAATCTCTAAGTCAATCCCACAAGCAATTATTTCAGTTGATACATTTATTGCCTCAGTTGCCAAAGCCGCTGTAATGGCTGGCGCATCTATAGTAAATGATATAAGTGGTGGCTTGTTTGATGAAAACATGCTAACCACTGTTGCCGAACTCAAAACACCATTTGTTTGCATGTATGTTAGGGGAAATGCCAATAACATGCACCAAATAATGCCTACTTCTAATTGCACTCTTGAAGTACTTGATTTTTTTATAGAACGAATTGCAGCTTGTAACAAAGCAGGCATTCATGATATTATTTTAGACCCTGGATTTGGATTTGGAAAAACGATGGATGAGAATTTTCAATTATTGAAAAACTTACAAATATTTACCCAACTTAAAAAGCCAATATTATTAGGTATTTCAAGAAAATCAATGATTTATAAAACATTGAATGTAACAGCTGAAAATGCCTTAAATGGCAGTACTGTTTTACACACATTAGGATTATTAAATGGGGCAAGTATATTGCGTGTGCACGATGTTAAAGAAGCTAGAGAAGCAATAATACTTACGCAACAATTGAAGAAATAAGCATATCCTACAATTGCTAAGCGTAAAGTGAAATATTACAAAATAAATGCACTTAATATTTCTAAACCAAATGCAAAATCCTTGAGGGGTTAAAATAAGAAGAGGCTGTTTCATTTTATTGAAACAGCCTCTTTTATAAATAAGTACTAGAATTTATTTCTTAGTAGGTTGACCTTGATTTGGTTGACCTGGCATAGGTTGTGCTGGCTTAGGAGCAGGCACAGTTACATCAGAAATTTCAATATCAAACACAAGGTTTGCATAAGGAGGAATTACTGGAGCAGAACCTTGAGGACCATAAGCCAACAATGCTGGAACCAATAAACGACCTTTTCCACCTTTACCAAATAAACGTAAACCTTCGTCCCAACCTCTAATAACTGATCCAACACCTACTGTTACATTAAGTGGTTGTCCTACCAATTTAGAATTGACCATGTTCGAATCAAATATTTTACCATTTACAAATGCACCTCTGTACAAAACAGTTGCTTGCATGCCAGAATCTGCCATAGGCATTGTTCCTGGGTTTTGAATTTCAACCAACACGCCATTTTGTGTTGACTGCGTTTTGATTTTTTTGCTGTCTGCGTATGTTTTTAAATCTTTAATTTCTCTTGATTTTTCTGCATCCATTTCTACAGCATAATCTTTCATCATTTCTGGTTGACCAGGGAATGTTTTTAAAATATCAACTCTTCCAGAAATAAAATCTCCTTTTTTGAAAATATCATTGTATTCAACCATACCCAATTTCTTAAGGGTATCTACACTCATACGGAATTCAATTTTATCTCCAACAGAAGAAGTTGGTAATAATTCTGTGAAATTGTATTTACCTAAATGTGCAGTGTCTAAAACAAAATATACTGGAATATGGGCGTAAGAAGAACTCAAAATAGAATCTTTTGCAGCCAATTTATACTCAATATTGAGTTTGATTGACTGACCATTTTTTAAGGTTTCTTTACTTGTTCCTTTGATTACTTTGTAAGCAAGGCCACTTGGTGTTTTTTCATATTGGTTACAGCTTGCAAACAATACAATCGCTAATAAAAGCTTGATGGTGTTTTTGATCATTTTTATTGTAGTTGATTTTTGTATTCAGTTATTACTTGATTAAATTTTTCTAAAGCTAATTCTAAATTCTCTCCGCTCCTGCCACCAGCTGCATTGAAATGTCCACCTCCTTCAAAATGTTTCCGAGCAAAAGTATTCACATCAAAACTTCCCTTACTTCTAAAACTCCATTTACGTTCTTCGTCTCTGTCGATCACTAATGCACCAAATTTTATGCCTTGAATGGTTAGTAAATAGTTCACCAAACCTTCTGTATCTCCCGTTTTAATATCGTACCTATTTAAATCAGCGCGTGTAATATACATCACAGCCGTATTATATTCATACAAAACTTCTAATCTATTCATTAATGCATAGCCAATGAAGCGGAGTCTACCTTCTAAGAAATTATCATAAATATGTTCGTGAACAATGGTATGGTCTAATCCAATTTCCTTTAAATGCGCGATTACCCTATGAACTGCAGCGGTTGTAGATGGAAAACGAAATGAACCAGTATCGGTCATTAAGCCAGTATACAAACATTCCGCAATTTGCGTATTTAAAAGGGCTGCATGGCCAGAACCAATAATAAAATCATAGACCATTTCGCAAGTAGAACTTTTTGAAGTATCGCTTACGCCAAAATCAAAGGCTTCTTCTTGTGGTTGTTGGTGGTGATCTATGAGTATTTTAATACAAGTAGCATCCGTTAAAGGTTGTTCTAAATGTTTTGTACGATGAAGAATATTAAAATCTAGACAAAACAATAAATCAGTTTCTGCAATAATTTTTTTTGCTTTTTCTCTATTGTGTTCAAAATCTAGCACATTTTCAATGCCTGGCATCCATTTTAAAAAATCAGCCCAATTAGTTGGAGAAATGACTTGAACCGTATGACCTAGTGCTACCAAAAAATGATACAATCCAAGCGCAGAGCCCATTGCATCTCCATCAGGCTTTTGGTGCATGGTAATCACCACGTTCTTTGGTGTATTTAACTGAGAATAAAATAATGAGATGCTTTGCATATAGTGGCGGCAAAATTGCAGTTTCCTACTTATTATAGCAAAACAATTTATAGAAATTAACAAAAAGAACCGAAATCTGCGGTAAAAGACGGTTAATTGTGTAGTTTCGCCTTCCAAATTTAATTTAATATGAGCAATCGTACATTTACCATGATTAAGCCAGATGCAACCAACAAAGGTTACACTGGTGCTATTTTAGACCAAATCATTAAAGCTGGATTTACAGTAAAGGCAATGAAATGGACAAAATTAACTGAGGAGCAAGCTGGTTTGTTTTATGATATTCATAGGGCAAGACCATTTTTCCAAGAATTGGTTGATTTTATGATTAGTGGCCCTATTGTAGCGGCAATTTTAGAAAAAGACAACGCAGTTGCAGATTTTAGAACTTTAATTGGAGCAACCAATCCTGCACAAGCAGAAGAAGGTACTATTCGTAAATTATATGCCGCTTCTATTGGCGAAAATGCAGTTCATGGAAGTGATAGCGATGAGAATGCTGCTATTGAAGGCGATTTCTTCTTTTCTACATTAGAAAGATTTTAATTGTTGGGATATTTTTATCCTTCAATAAAAAGAGGATGTATCTGATTTAGATACATCCTCTTTTTCATTTTAATAAATATCAATCGATTTATTTATACCAACTGATTTATATTTCAAGTGATTGTAATTAGAATTAAATAAAACGATTAATTAAGTTTTCTAAATATTCTTGCTTGCCACTGATTACTGCTGGCTCACCATTAGCCACTGCAAAATCTCTTAAATTTTCGAGGGTTAATAATCCCGCTTCAAATTCTTTTCCTTTACCAGTTTCGTAAGAAGCATAACGATCTGCACGGATTTTTTTATACTCAGATTGTTGTAAGATATTGTCAGCAATAACTAGTGATCTTGCAAAAGCATCCATACCACCAATATGTGCATGGAATAAATCTGCTTCGTCGGTAGAATTTCTTCTGCGTTTAGCATCGAAATTAATTCCGCCTCCTGCAAATCCTCCAGCTTCTACTATAATTAACATGGCTTCTACTAATTCATTGATATTGGTAGGAAATTGATCTGTATCCCAACCATTTTGATAATCGCCTCTGTTGGCATCCATACTTCCTAATAAACCTGCATCAACTGCAGTTTGTAATTCGTGTTGGAACGTATGCCCAGCAAGTGTTGCGTGGTTTACTTCAATATTTAATTTGAAATCATTTAGCAAATCGAATTGGCGTAAAAATCCAATAACCGTTTCTACATCATAATCATATTGATGCTTACTTGGCTCACATGGTTTTGGCTCAATAAAGAAAGTGCCTTTAAAACCATTTCTTCTTGCATAGTCTTTTGATGCATGTAAAAAACGTGCAAGATGTTCTTTTTCTTTTTTCATGTTGGTGTTCAACAAAGTCATATAGCCTTCTCTTCCACCCCAAAAAACATAGTTCTCTCCACCTAATTCTATGGTTGCATCTAATGCTGCTTTTACTTGTGCCGCACCATGAGATAATACATGAAAATCAGGATTGGTTGATGCCCCATTCATGTATCTTTTATTAGAAAATAAATTAGCTGTGCCCCATAATAATTTCACGCCACTAGCTGCTTGCTTTTCTTTTAAATAGGCAGTAACTGCTTGTAATCTTTTTTCGTTATCAACTACATCATTGGTATAGTCTACCACGTCTACATCATGAAAACAATAGTATGGCAAACCTAATTTGGTAATAAATTCAAACGCAGCATCAGCCTTATCTTTTGCTCTAGCAACCGCATCATTTTTTGCGTTCCATCCATAAATATGGGTAGGCTCACCAAAGGGATCTCCACCGTTTCCAACAAAACTGTGCCAATAAGCACATGCAAATCTTAACCACTCTTTCATTGGTTTTCCAGCAACGATTCTTGATTCGTCGTACCAACGATAAGCAAATGGGTTGGTTGATTCTAGGCCTTCAAATTTAATTTGATCGACACTTGGAAAGAATTCTTTTTCTCCGAGAATTACTGACATAATTGTTTTTTTGTTAAGATTAAAATATGAAATTAGTTAGTTATTTGTTTTGTTAAAACAGATTTCCAATCTTGGTATAAATCGTTGTATTGCTCAGCAGCATTGGGTTCTATTATTTTCAATGGCTTATTAATACTGAAAGCTTCTTTACTAGATGCATATACCCCTAATCCAATTCCTGCACCAATAGCAGCACCTACACTCCCATCTGAATTGATTAATTCTACAGGTGTATTGGTTGCATTTACAAATGCTTGCGCAAATACATCACTTAAAAATAAATTCGCTTTACCTGCTCTTATGATGGTTGGTGTAATACCATTCTCACGTAAAATATCTAAGCCATATCTAAAAGCAAAAGCAATACCTTCTTGAGCAGCTCTATATAAATGTGCAGGGGTATGTTTGTTTAAATTTATATGGTTCATGTGTGCATCAACAGTTTTATTTTCAAGCATGCGCTCTGCACCATTTCCAAAAGGCAACAACACCAATCCATCACTGCCTGGAGCAATAGTGCTAGCGGCATCGTTCATTTGTTGATAAGTCAATCCTGCACCGGCAATTTGTTTGATCCAACTATTTAAAATACCTGTTCCATTAATACAGAGTAATACCCCAATTCTTTGAACTGTACTTGTATGATTCACATGAGCAAAACTATTTACACGAGATTTTGCATCGTATTTTAATTGATCAGACACACCATATATTACGCCTGAAGTACCTGCAGTAGCAGCCACTTCGCCAGGTTCCATCACATTTAAAGACAAGGCATTGTTGGGTTGATCTCCCGCTTTATAAGTTACAGGTATACCTTTGGTTAATAATAATTCATCTGCAATTGCAGCCGAAATTTGACCATGACTTGCAAATACATTTTGAATGGTTGGAATAACCGATTCACTTAAACCATAATGATTGAACACATCTTTAGACAATTCGTCTTCTTTAAAATCCCAAAAAATCCCTTCGCTTAATGATGAAATACTAGTGGTAAGCGAATTGGTTAGTTGAAGGGCAATATAATCGCCGGGTAGCATTATTTTATTAATCTGTGCGTAGATTTCTGGTTCATTATTTTTAACCCAAGCCAGTTTAGATGCTGTAAAATTTCCTGGTGAATTTAATAAATGACCTAATGATTTTTCTGCTCCAATGGCTTCAAAAGCTTGATTGCCCAATTCAACCGCCCTACTATCACACCAAATAATACTATTTCTGAGTACTTGTTCATTTTTATCAATACATACCAATCCATGCATTTGATAGGCAATACCTATGGCAGCAATATCAGAAGGATGGTATTTATTTTGGGCATGTGCTTTTAATATAGCTAATTTGGTATGTTTCCACCAATCTGTTGGAGATTGTTCAGCCCAACCCTTTTGAAGCGAAATGATGGGCGTTTCTGTATCGGGATATTGTACCGACACTAGTGTTTCTTGGGTTTGCGCGTTTATAACGGCAACTTTAATGGAGGATGTTCCAATATCAATTCCTAATAATAACATGTTTGAATTTTATGACTATCCCAAAGTAATGTTATTTTACTCAATATATAGCCACTCATGGCAAGGAAATCATTAAAAACTAACAGTTGTTTTTTGCTGAATAATTTGTTGTAGTTCTTTGGCAGATATTACACCAGATTTACGCCATAATATCTGTCCTTTTTGAAAGACAATTAGTGTGGGCACCCCTTGAACCTGGTAAGCTTGAGCAGCAGCAGGATTTTTATCTACATCTATTTTAATAATAGTAACAGATTCTTTAACAGCTAGTTTTAGTTCTTTTAAAATAGGTGCCATCATTTTACATGGGCCACACCATTCAGCCGAAAAATCAACTAAAACAGGCTTTTCGCCATTGATTAAATTTTGAAAATTATTATTAGGCATGTTTTTCTTTTTTAAAAATTCCAAATAATAAGGCACCCATCAAAGCAAAATAAAGGGTACTATTTATGGGCTTTGAAGTGATTATACAAGTACCACTACTACAACCTATTTTATTATAATAAGTATACCCAGCAATTGCTCCAATACATGCGCCTATGATGTACAATAAATGATTGTTAAACCACTTCTTCATAGTCAATGTCTTTAGTTGATTCAATAGTGGTTACTTTTTTTGGGGAACAGCACACCCACCAACACCACAACAACCAATATTAGCTAATGCCATACCAGATAAAAAAACACCAGCAAATGCATACATATATTCTTGTGACTGAATACCTTGCACTAATATAATACCGCCTAAAACAAGACGCAAAGCACGCATAAAATTCCAGTTCTGTAATAGGTTATTCATGGTAGCAAAATTACTGAGAATACAATCTATTGCGTGTAACAATTGTCACCAAAGCCAATTAGTCAATTTTTTATCGTTTATTTGTTGGAAACACAATTGATAGCATCATGATGAAATACGAAGAATTGGTTAAAAATCATTCTGGAAAACTAATAGACCAATTGGTTGCTTGGGTAATAAGTAAAGACCCCGTAGAAGTTTTATTCAACTTTATGGATGAAGACCAATGGGCTATTATTTCAATGCACCAATATGAAGAAGATACCGAAATATCACTTCGATTACATATCAACAATTTTTACGACTTATACTTAGGTTATTACGACGACGAAGATGAGTTTTTTGAAATCATCCATCCGCTTACTGAAGAAGAAATAGAACAACTTCCAATTGGATTAAAAAAAGTAATGAAAAAAGTATTAGACGACGAAAAAGGAATGCGACTATCTGGCAATTTCTTGTCTAGATAATTCAAACTTTTTTAGCGCTTAAAATTATATTGCTGGATCATGAAAAACCTTGGGTGCTATGATTGATTCAATAGATACTTTTTCAATTCCTAAAGTATTGCACCATCCCAAAAACTTTTCATGAATTTCATTTAAAGTTTCTTTTTGTGCTGGGGTTAATTCTAAAACATGCGCACGACTGATGGTTCTAATAGGTAACCCTCTTTTTGCTAAAAAGTATTTGGCACTCATAGGATATGCTACATGAATTAAAGGATCTACTTGAATCAATTCATTTTGCAACCAATCTACTTGTTCTTTCATTGCAGGATTTGCAGCATTATTAACCATCCATACCAATATTTCAGGATAAAAATTTCCCGAAATAGAACTCATTCCTTTACCTCCATTGCGCATTACAAAAGAGGCATTGGGTGTATGCGCATCAAAGAATTCAAATGAAGTATTACCAGATTCTTTTAAAATATTCAGCTTCGCTTTTACTTGTGTTTGATCTATGGAAGTGTCTTTATGATAAATGAATCGCTTGGTTTCTAATAAAGTTTTAAATACATGGGCTGTGAGTATTCTTTTATAAGGTGCAGGGCATTCATATAGTCCAAAAGGTACTCCTGGTGCAAGTGCTAACATTTGTTGAAAGTTGCGCAATAAAATTTCATCACTATCTTCAATATTGGCAAAATGACCCGTAATTAAAATCACTGCATCAATACCTGTTTCATAAATTTTTTTTGCAAAAATAGCTTTATCCTCAATGGATAAACCAAAAGATCCTGTAGCCACTATTGGAACCCTCCCTCTAACATATCTTACAATAAAACTAGTGAGTTCTAAGCGTTCGTCTTCGGTTAAACTGTACATTTCGCTACTTAAGCAATTGGCAAAAAAACCTTTAACACCTGCAGCTAAATAAAAGTCAATCAATTTTGCAACTGCATCAAAATCAAGCTTTGCCTTTAAATTAAAAGGCGTAATCATTACGGGCACAAATTTATTATCCATCATATAGAAATTGATTGCTATTTTTTTGTAAACAGTTTGAGTTTTGTAAGTAATAAACCTGATAGAAAAATGGTTAAAGTGCCTACTACTATTATCATATTCTTGTGTAGTGCAATTTTTAAGTACGATAATTCTGGAGATAATTTATCGGAGAAACTAAACCAAATAATTATAATTACACCAATAATTACGGCTATGATTGCTTCGGTATTTTTTGTTTGTTTACTAATAATACCTAACAAAAATAGTCCTAGCATACCTCCTGCAAATATGCCCGACAACTCCCACCAAACATCCAAAATACTTTTTATACCAATCATCGATAAACCAAATACCAAACCTATTAATCCTACAATTATGGTTGAGGCATATAACACCACAAACTCTTTTTTATCTGAGGCATTATTTGAAAAATATCTTTTATAAATATCTTTTGTAAAAACAGTAGCAGAGGCATTCATTCCAGAACTGATGGTGCTCATTGCTGCAGATAAAATGGCTGCTACTATTAAGCCCAAGCAAACAGTAGGCACTTTATTCACCATAAAATGCGGCATCACTTTGTCGGCATAATCTGCTGGTTTAAGATGTTGCATATACGTTGAAACATCCACTGCACTAGCATTTAAACCTAATTTTTGTATAGCTAAACTATGTTTTAACGAATCTGCAATGGCTGGATTAACTTGATAATAAGCAAATAAAGCAGTACCAATGATAAAAAATAATAACGATGCTGGAACGTATAAAAAAACAGACAACCAAACAGATTTACGGGCCTGCGAATCAGAAACGGCAGTATGGTAGCGTTGAATATAATTTTGATCCATCCCAAAATTATTAAGATTAATAAAAAAACCATAGCAAAGCACTACCCAAAAACTACTCTCCTTAAAATTAAAAGCTGTGGTTCATAAACTGAATTTATGATCTGATTTTGCAATGGCATAAATAGCAGTAATACCACCAGGTATCTCCCAAATAATTAAAAACAATATTAGTAAAGCACCTAATGTTTTAAGTACACCTTGCACAACTTCTGTCCAAATAACTGCTTCTATTCCACCTAAAACGGTATAAATAATAATACAGATGCCCATCACCATCATAATAGACGACATAGAAAATCCTAGCAGCGCCTGAAGGGTTAATGCCATACCAAAAAACACAGAACCCATTCTTGCAAACTGGGTTAATAAAAAACAAATCACTGCATAAGTTCTAGCCCATGGTCCAAATCTTTTTTCTAAATTGGTATAGGCCGATATTTCTCCCGTATTTCTATAAAAAGACACAAAATATTTAGATGCAACCCAAGCAGCAAAAGGCATTGAAATACTAAAAACAAAAGCGTTCCAATTTGTACCAAAAGCTTTACCTGGAACACCTAAAAATGTATTGCTGCTTAAAAATGTTGCATAAATAGAAATACCTATTGCCCAACCAGGAATTTTGCCAGATGCTTTTGTAAACTGTTCGGTGTTTTGATTTTTTCTAGAAAAATAATACCCAATTCCTATCATGGCAAATAGGTATATGAAAATAATTATCAAATCAATAAAAGGTATGTTTTGCATGTATTGATAATAAAGTTCCTGTGGCAAACAGTACTAAATGAATAATTAAAATTCAAACATAAAACTATTCTTAAATGGGCAAAGTTCTCTGATGAGTATTTTCTAAATTATGTACTATATTATCATTAAATAGTGCCTATATACTTAATTAATAATAATATTTGACGTATTTTAGAGTTAATTAGTAAAATAAGCATGAAGCCGCATTATCATAAAGTTCCCAAAAAACTCGAAAATTCTTTTAGCTTACGTAAAGATGTTTCGGCCAATTTTGATACAACTTGGCATTATCACCCAGAATTAGAATTGCACTATATTAAACAGGGAGAAGGCATTAGATTTATAGGCGATAATATTAGTAATTTTTCGTCGGATGAAATGTTGTTATTAGGCGAAAACCTGCCACATACTTGGAAATCGCATGATGCTTATTTACAACCACAATCAAAACTAGCTGTAGAAACAACTGTTATGCATTTTCTACCGAATTGTTTGGGCCAAGAGTTTCTGTCATTACCAGAGTCTTATCAACTAACACAATTAATTGAAAAAGCCAAAAATGGTTTACTGATTTATGGAGAAACAAAATGGAAACTATTGGCCTTATTAGAAGCCACATACAAGGCAGTTAATTTAGAGCGGATATCTTTATTCTTAGCAATTTTAAATACACTAGCAGAAACCAAAGAATACGAACCTATTACTAGTTCACATGCTTTTTACCAATCAAACCAGTTAGAAACAGATCGGCTCAATCAAATATATACTTACACACTCAAGCACTACATGAACAACATCAACTTAAATGAAATAGCATCTTTAAGTTGTTTGAGCATTACTTCTTTTTGCAGGTATTTTAAAATGATGACTAATAAAACATACACCGATTTTTTAATTGAAATTAGAGTGAGTTATGCGTGTAAATTATTAATAGAAAATAAATCATTAACTGTTGAATCGGTAGGAAACGAAACTGGATTTAATAATGCTTCTAATTTTTTTAGACAATTTAAAAAGATGGTTGGCATAACACCTAAGGCCTATAGGAAAAAATACATAGTAGGTTAATAAAAAAGTTTATTTTCAAATAATAAAATTATTTAATGAGAAGTTACAGAATAATATTGCCATATTTTATAGCCTTTTTTATATCCTTTATATCATTCAATTCCTATGCGCAAAGCAATGCTATTCAAATTAACTGGAATAGTTTTATGCAACAGCAGCAACTACGCTGGGATTCAATTAGTACAAATTATTATACAGGAATATTGCTTGGAAACGGACGTTTAGGTACAAATATTTATAAAGAATCTGATAAAGCCATTCGTTTCGACGTAGGCAGATCAGACGTTACAGACCAACGACCACATTATCCAGACAGCATTAGTGGAGAACAACTATTGTCAAAACCTAGATTGCCTATTGGAAAAATGTTATTGCACACAAAAGGTAGTATTGTAAATGCTACAATGCAATTAGATATCTACAATGCAGAAAGTACTGGCACAATCACCACAACTCTTGGTAGCATACATTTTTATGCGATAGTGCCAACTGGTGAGGAAGTAATTGTTGTAAAAGTATTTGGTACTAGTGAAGAAAAAACCACTTTATGGGAATTTATTGCCGAAGAAAGTATTTCACCTAGAATTACTGCACAGTCAAAAAAACAAGCTGCATTTGATTACACCAATAATCCACCATTTATTGAAAAAGATTCAGCAGGGTTTCATTATTGCTATCAACCACTTTTATTTAGTGATGGATATGCTACTGCCTATCAATTAATAAAAAAAGCCGACACTAGCACCTTGGTATTAGCTGTTGGTAATGCTATTAACTTTAAAACAAGTGCTAGAAAAGAAGCCTTCAATTATATCAATAGTTATTTTGCAAAAAAAGAAGCAGCAATTATTAAAACACATCGTAAATGGTGGCACGAATATTCAGAGAAAAGTATGATTTCTGTTCCTGATGCTAGAATGCAAAATTATTATACGATGGAACAGTATAATATGGCTGCTGCAACAAGAGCAGGAAAACCAATGGTAGACTTGATGGGCCCTTGGTTTAAAAGCAAAACACCATGGCCAGCTATTTGGTGGAATTTAAATACACAGTTAACCTATTCATCGGTATTTGCCTCTAATCATTTAGAAATAGGAAGGTCATTATTTGATGCATTATACAATAACCGTAATACCTTAATAAAAAATGCACCAAAGCAATGGCAAAATGATGCTGCTGCAATAGCAAGAATATCTTCTTACGATCTGTATTCGCCAGTTACACAAGATGAAATTGATAATGGAAAATTTGAACCCGGAAATTTAACATGGACATTGTTTTATTACCATAAATATTTCTTGTATTCAAAAGATTCCGTAGAATTAAAAAATCGCATATTTCCATTGCTTAAAAGGTCTGTGAATTTCTTATTACATTTATTAACGAAAGATGAAAAAGGTATCTATCATTTAGCAAATTCTTTTTCACCCGAATATTCAGATGCCATTGACGCGCATTATAGTTTAACTGCCTTAAAATGGGGTCTTACAACTTTAATAGCTACAAATAAATCATTATCGTTAAATGACCCTGATAGAAAAAAATGGGAAGAAATTTTATTACACCTAACACCTTATTATAGCAGCGAAATTGGCTATTTAATTGGTAAAGACAAACCATTACTAAATGGACACAGACATTTTTCTCATTTAATGATGATATATCCTTATAGAGAAGTTTCATTTAAAGATACTGCTTCAGCTGCTGTGATGCATAAATCAATCAATTACTGGGAATCGTTAAGTAAAAAGTTTAGGGGATATTCTTATGTAGCAGCCTCTTCTATGGCTTCACTAAATAATAATGGAAATAAAGCCTACCAATATTTAGATACATTTTTAAATAGACATGCCGAAGTGAATGGCCTTTATGCCGAAGCAGGACCCTGTTTTGAAACACCTCATGCCATGACGAATAGTTTATTAGAAATGTTATTGCAGAGCCAAGAACCGCTTATTCGCGTCTTTCCTGCTATTCCTGATAACTGGAAAGATGCATCGTTTATAAATTTAAGGGCTGAAGGTGCTTTTTTAGTAAGTGCATTGAGAAAAAATGCGCACACAACAATAGTAATAGTTACAAGTGAAAAAGGCGGCAATACATCCATTGAAACGGATATAGCTGCAGCAAATATTATTGTACAATCAAATAAAAATAAAACAAATTATAAAATTCTAACCCAAAACAATAGATCAACAATTAATATCAGTACAAGTGTTGGAGAAACGATTACAATACGCGATAAAAATAATCTTACAGATATTATAAGCCCAATAAAACAAACAATTTATAGCAATCAATACTGGGGCTTACAAACAAACCATAAAGAAAGTGTTATTAAACTAAATCGTAAATAATTACTTGCTTACAGATTTATTATATCTAAGCAAGGCTTCTAAAAAATAATAATCGGCATAGATAAGAGGCGCATCAATTTCTGCGCCATGCGGAATACTGCCAACACTATGTTTTAAAAAGAAATTACCATTCTCACCTAATTTATTTCGATAGGTATCACTTGCTAATGAATGTAAAATAGCAATTGCATTTTCTTTGTAATTGGCACTTTTGTTACCTGCATAGTTTGCTAATTCAAATAAGGCAGATGCTGTAATGGCAGCAGCAGAAGCATCACGAAGTTTTGTAGTGACCATAAAGGTTTTAGACCTAAGACCTGGTGTATAACCGGCTTCTCCAATATTAAAATCCCAGAATGGTATTTTATCGGCAGGTAAGGATTTTGCATTTAAAAACCAATCAGCCATTCCTATAGCTGTTTTTAAAAACCGAACATCTTTGGTTTCTCTGTAAGCCATTGTAAATCCATAAATACCCCAAGCTTGTCCCCTAGCCCATGTTGAATTATCGGAATAGCCTTGAGCCGTTTCTCTAGCAATTACTTTGCCTGTAATTGTATCATAACATACAACATGAAAAGAACTATAATCTGGTCTGATTTGATATTTCATGGCTGTTAAAGCATGCTGAATAGCAATATGCTTAAAACTTGTATCGCCTGTTTCTTTAGAGGCAAAAAACAGCAATTCTAAATTCATTAAATTGTCTATAATAACAGGAAAATTGTACGATTTATTATTATTCCAAGAATCAAACCTATTCCATGATTTAATACTTTTTGTTGTTTTATTAAAACGGGTGCTAAGAGATTTTGCAGATTGAATTAGTATGTCTCTATACATTTTATTCCCTGTAATTCTATACGCATTACCCAAACTACAATAGGTCATAAAACCTAAATCGTGGTGTTCTGTAAAATTTTGAAGTGGATATAATTTTGTAGACCACTCTATTGCATTCTCTTTTAGTACTTTGTCTTTAGAATATTCAGCAGCCATCCAAAGGTTACCTGGAAAAAAACCACTAGTCCAATCGTATAAATCGAACCCTATCATTTTACCACTTTTATCAATTGTTTTTGGAAAATGATTGGGTATTTTATTCGCTTCAACAACCATATTCTTGAGTTGTTGTGTTGCAAGATTTAAATTGGTTTCAATGAAACTGTCTTTATTGTTTAGAGGATAAAAAGCTGTTAAAGCAAAAACAAAAATTAGTGAGAATATTAAAAATCGCTTCATTATAATTCAATTAATAATTTAAATATTAGGGGCATCTATAAAAATTGTTACTATTTTTTCGGAGTAATTTGATAGGTATAAGTACCATTTTTTACTAATTTCTTTGCAATCAATTTCAATCGATATAATTCTTCACCCCAAACATTTGACAATCTTGTGTCTGTTTGTGGTATTACATCGTAAGAAGCAATAAAATCTGTTGGATTATATTTTAAAACAATCGCTTTTGATTCTTTTTCAATAATTACCGACCCAACAGTAGACAAATTCGGTTTACCCCAAGTCATAAAATTAATTTGATTTACTTCTTTCAAATCTTTTAATTCAAATTGATCAGTAATAATTAAAGCATTATCAGAAACTAGTTCATACTTACGGTTCCAAGTATTTACTAACACCTCTTTACTATAAGCACCAGCCATATCTAATGAAAAAATATGTTTCAACGAATCAAATACCACATTTTTTGCTTTGTATTCAGCTCCAAATTGCTGCGGCAACCCATTAATCATTGGAAGATTGTGGTAATTGCTTTGCATACTCCAAATAGAATAACGCTCATTGCTAAAAGTTTGTCTGGTATAGGTTCCTACGCCAACATCAATGATTAATGGCATAGCATCTAAATAGAGTGAGAAAGTACCAACATCATTGTGATTATGGCTTTCAGCATTATACCCTGCCTTAGCGGCAAAGAACAAACCATTGCTGGTTTTCATGTAGCAAAACTGCGTTTGTGGATACCAAGCATACGTGTTTTGAGGTAGTGCTGCTTTGGTTTGTATTAATGAATTATGATTAGCAATATTTTCTAGTGTTCTAAAAATATCTCTACCTGCATTTATATCATCTCCGTTTTTTTCTCTAGAAATTAAATAGGCAGCAAAACTTTGCATATCAGTACTTTTTACTGCTTGTCCATATCTAAAAATCACACCGGCTTCTCCTCCACCTTTTGCAGAAGCATCTGCAAAATTTACAACCCAACCATTTCCAACATAACTTTTAGCAATATACTCTCCCATATTTTTTATGATGGGCTCATTAAAAATAGAAACCTTGCCATTAGTGGCATTGCTTAGTAATTGTAAATAATCATACATTTTTCCAGCAGCATGGCCCCAATAGGAAGGCCCTTCTTCACAACCACCATCTTCGTGATTATAATTGATAAATTTATCTACCGATTCCATTGTGCGATAAACTGCTTTTGCTTGTTTAATAGGGTTTTCTTCTAATAACAAATAACAGGTTAACATATTAAAATTACACCAAGGATTCCAGTTATTTACCATAGTACTTGGTTGTGCATTGAATGCTTGCCACCAATAATCACTACGTTCCATATAAGGATCTAAAATTCGATCTTGTAAATTCTTCCGTAATTTTTTAGATATAATTGGATTTGATTTGTCGAATTCTTTATTAAAAAAATAATAAGTCCATGAAAGAAATGAACCCAAATCACCAGCAGTAAGATCAATTAATTGTTCATTAAAATCTGGTAATGAACGTTTTGATTTTTGGGTAACCAGATGAGCAGACAAGGCCCAAGAAGACATTTCACAAGTTTGCCAAACACCATTAATTATTTGTGGTATAAATCGGCCCTTACCTTCAGACAATTCTGCCATTACCAAACTACTTAAGGCAGTTAAATTACTAGTAAATGGTTTTTCCATTGCTACCCTACTTCCACTAGTTTCAAATTCTAAATAATCAGTGGCTTTAACAACTTTCCATTCGTAATTCAATTGTTTTTCTCCTAATTGAATTAATTCAGTTTTAAAAGTACTGGTATACTTATCCCAACCAACTCTATCGGTATAATTCGGGTATTTTATCCATTGTTTATTAGGTACCAGACTTGTCTTAACATTTTCTAGAGATGCTTTTTTTTGAAGCAAATTTCTATAGTCATGTGCATACAATTGATAAGACAATAGTAACCCCATTAATAACAAAACTTTATTAGATAAATTAGTTTTCATAGACTTTTACATTAATCGATAATATCTAACATAATCAACTTTCATGATGGTTGATGTACTTTTCTTTGTTCCAAACCCTCCACTAACAATTGGTCCAGCCCAAGAGCCTACTGCATAGTTCATTACTTCTGAACTAAGTATGATAAATTCAGACTTTTGAGATACAATTGTTTTATACTCCCAAGTTTGTACACCATCAACAAAAAATCGATAATAAGTGGGCGTCCATTCAACAGTATATAAATGATAAGCGCCACTGTTCACTCCTAAGTCTGCTGTAATAAGTCCTGTAGTTTTATGACTTGTTCCGTATCCATCCCAATGAAGATTATGGTGAGCGCGACCATCATTACTCAATGTTTCTACAACATCAATTTCCATTCCTGCTGTTTGTGGATCACCAATTGGATTACCCATAGTGGCACTCTGTATCCAAAAAGCAGACCAAGATCCTGATTGATTTGTAAAAGCAATTCGGGCTTCGAATTTGCCATATTTATATTCTTTATTGGTAGAAATCATGCCTGTATGATGCATCACCACACCTGCAATAGTGTCTGAATATACTTTTAAAATTAAGTTCCCAACGCCATCTGTAGAAACGGTTGTTGTATCGTTGTATCCATCATGTCTTACACCTGGATAACGGTGAGACCAATCTGTTAAATTTAATTGTGTTCCACTAAAATCGTCTTGCCAAGCTAGTTCATATTGTGCAATTACTGGGGCAGGTGGCGCGATTGGCGCTTCTGGAGTTGGATCTTTTTTACAAGACAATATTTGCATCACTAATAATAAATATACAAGCATAAATCGCATGGAATAATATTAAGTATTAAAAATAAAAAGGTGTTGTGCTGATTAAACACAACACCTTTTTAGCAAATTAAAACAAAGTTCTAGTTAGGCCAACCTGCGTTTTGTTTTAAATTCGGATTCCTTTCAATTTCAACTTGAGGAATTGCCCAAATATTCATATAGTCTCCACCATATGTATAACCATTAGCATTTGAACCCCAAACCTGTTGTGCACCATTACCTGTTTTAAAAACCAATGTTTTCCAAGTGTTCCAACGAACTTCATCGAAATAATCTATTCCTTCGTTTACAAATTCAATACGACGTTCGTTTCTTACCCTGTCACGTAAATTTGATTGACTACTTACATAAGTACCTTTAGTTGCATCAGTTTGTTGCAGTAAAGGCATACCAGCTCTAGTACGAACTTCATTTACTTTCAATATGGCTTCTGGTAGATTATTCAATTCAACTAATGCTTCGGCCCACATTAACAATACATCGGCATAGCGTATGATTGGAAAATCAATTGGTCCATAACTTCTATTTAATAATTCAGTTGAATTTTCGTACACAAATTTTCTGTGTAAATAATAAAAGAATGTTTGTGTATCGGTTTGTAAATCGAAAGTTGGAGCAGTTGAAGCCCTGTAAGGGAATCTACTAACTACTTGTTGGTTTGCGCCATTCAATACACCATTATAAGAATTATAAGGAGTAATAACAGTTGCTGCTAAACGCGGGTCACGATTCAAATAAGCTTTCTGAATTCTCGCTTCGTTACCTACTGCTAAATACTTTGTCATATCAGCACCACGACCTGATGCAGCCGTTATTTCAGCTGCAGTTAATCCATCTCTTAAAAAATATACTTGTCTTGCCGCTGCAGGCATTGTACTATATCCAGGTATAATCGCATCCCATGAGAAATTGGTTCCATCAATATTTTCATACATATCCACTAAACTATTTGTAGGGAAATAAGTATTCCAACAAGATCCAAATGAAGAACGAGTACCGCAGAAAAATTGTGTAGTTGAACCTAATCCGTTTACACCAATATTGGTTAATGGAAAAATCATTTCATCGCTTTGTTCATTAACTTCTTTAAATAAAAGACTATAATTGGCAAAAAGCGAATGCCCTAAAGATTTTACTTGTGTAAAATCAGAAACTGCTAAATCCCATTTCTGGGTATACAAATAAACCTTACCTCTTAATGCATAAGCAGCTGCTTTAGTTGCACGACCAAATGAAGCATTTCCTTTTGCATATTTAGTAGGAAGATTTGGTTCATTAATACAATCTGTAAGATCTTTAATTACTTGATCCCAAACAGCTTGTTCTGTTGCCCTTGCTTTAGTTGCTTCACTAATTTTAAATGGTTCAAGATAAATGGGAACACCTTTAAAAACTTGATTCAATCTAAAATAGAAATAAGCCCTTAGAAATTTAGACTCGGCTATTAATCTTGCCTTTTTGGTAGCTACAGAAGGAGATTTTAAAGGAATATTCATTATGGCGTCATTAGCACGAACAATACCTTCATATAAATTCTGCCAAGTGCTACTAAACATACCATCACCAGGAGTAATAGTACCCTGCATTAATGATAAAGCACCACGATTTTGACCTGTTAAAGAAAACTGATCTATTTGATACAATTCCAAACCAGAAGCAGAACCTGTATTTTGACCTAATCTTAAAGCATTATAAACTCCAGTTACACCTAAGTCTGTTAGGTTGTCTGAAGTCCACATGGTTTCTGACGCTAAAGAATCGTAAGGAGCAGTGTCTAGCAATGTTTTTTTACAGCTAAGTAAACTTACTGCTATTATTAATATATAAAATGTCTTTTTCATTGTTTCTTTGATTTATTACTTAGAAATTAACGTTTATACCTAAAGCATATTGACGCATTGTTGGATATGCAATACCAGCACCTTCTTCAGGATCAACTCCAGGATACTTAGTAATCATTAATAAGTTTTCTCCAGAAATAAATATTCTAGCCCTACTTATTGTTGCTTTTTTAGTAATCCTTTCTGGAATATTATAGCCAATTTGTAAGTTCTTTAACTTAATCCATGAAGCATCATATAACCATCTGTCACTAGCAACACTGCTATTTTGCGCATCACTTGCTTTTAACCTAGTGTAATAGGCATTAACGTTATTCTTTGGATCTTTTGGATCTAATGGATTATAAAAATAATGGTCATTAATTACCATATTTGATAAAGCAAATCCATTTCTTACTGTTGAATTATTGTATGTGTCATTCCAATAATATTGAAAGCCTGCAGCACCTGCCCAAACCATTGATAAATCAAAAGATTTCCAGTTTAATTCTACATTAAATCCAAAAATGTATTTCGGTAAAGTTGAAGTAGTTACAAATTTTTGATCATATGAATTACCGTATTGACCATCACCATTTAAGTCTGCATAAATCAAATCGCCATAATAGATACCTGTAGCAGATACTGTGTTAGATGGTAATAATTTATACCCAGCAAGAATCATCGCTTTAGCCCAGTTTAAATCATCTGTTGTTCTAATCATTCCATCTTTTGGTCCGCCATTTTTATTAACTGTTCCATCGCTATTAGTATAAGTACCAGAACCTTTGTATACTTCATACACACGGAACTCATTAATTTTATGTCCTTCCAAAATACGATTAGTTCCTCCAGATGATACCAAACCAAGATTAGATTGATATACTTGTGCTCCAGTTGCATCGGTAACATATCCTTCTACTAATGCTCCTTTGTATTTTGTAACCGAATTGGTATTGTAAGCAAAATTTCCAGAAACTTTATAACCTAATTCACCAATTTTTCCACGATATCCTAGACTCAATTCTATTCCTTCATTACTTACACTTGCAGCATTAATTACTGGAGCAGAAGCCGTACCAACAGTTAAAGGAATTGGAACAGTTGTTAAAATCCCATCAGTTAAACGACGATATACATCTAACTCAAATAATATTTTATTATTTAAAAATGCACCTTCAAAACCTATGTTGGTATTAGTAGTTTTTTCCCATTGTAATTCAGGATTTGCAATACGACCAACTGCTAAACCAGAGTATTGAACATTATTAAATGAATACAATCGAGTAGAGTAAGTAGATTGCCAATCGTAGTTACCACTCGCATTGTTTCCTAGTTTACCCCATGAAGCACGCAATTTTAAATTACTCAACCAATTTTTAGTGCTGTTCATAAACTTCTCTTCTGTAATACGCCATCCAGCTGATACTGATGGAAACAATCCCCATCTTGATTCAGGAGAAAAACGTGAAACACCATCATAACGCATATTTCCTTCTAATAAATACTTATTGTCATACGCATAATTAAGTCTTCCAAAATACGAACGAATAGAATAATCATATTCTGTACCACTCGTAGTTGTAGGTAATAGTGCAGAGCTTAAATTAGTAATCGTATAATCTACTAAACCTTGTTTAGACGCACTGAAATCGTAATAATTATAATACATTTGGTTATAACCTACCATTGCATTTATATCATGTTTGCTTTTGATTTTTGTAGTATAGCGTAATACATTATCAATAGTAGTTTGATAGTTTTTATCAAACCCATAATATGTACTAGCAGTAGAAGGATCTCCTGGAGCAGTTTTTAATTCGTTTGTTGCAAAATTCCATTTTTCTTGCGGAACTGCATGGCTATTATTTTCTGCAAATCGAGTTTGATAGTTAAATCTTGTTTCAAATGTCAATCCTTTAAACAAGTTAACAACCGCATACATTGTAGTATTAAATCGGCTTGTTTGATTGTCACCATCAGTATTAAATAGGTAAGCAAAAATTGCATTGGCAGTGGAAGATTCTTCTGGTGCTTGTGGAAAACCATATTTACCTTGGTAAAATGGCACAACTCCAGGTGTTGTTTGGCCTAAGTATGTAAAAGCAGATCCTGTATTACCCATTTGAAAAGTTTGGGTTGATGCAAAAGTTTGCGTTCCTAGTGTTAACCATTTCGAAACCTTTGCGTCTAAATTAGCTCTTAACTGATAACGTTTAGTACCTGTATTTTGCATAACACCATTATTATTCATATATCCAATAGATAATAAATAATTGATTTTATCAGATCCCCCATTAATAGAAATATTATGATTTGCTAACGCTTGGTTATCAAAAACTGCATCTGCCCAATCTGTATTAGGATAAGCAATACTATTAGGAACGCCTATTGCATTTAGTTGATTAGGAATTTTTGAAGCAGAATCCCAAGCATTAATTGTTGCAGCACCAAATATTGGGGTTTGGCCAACGTTTACCGCACCTTCATTAATCATACGCATATGCGTTGCATAATTTGAATTATAGCTTGGTAAATTAATTGGATTGGTACTTGAAAAAATTCCATTGTAAGTAACAGTCGTTTTATTCTTCTGACCTTTTTTTGTAGTAATCAATATTACACCATTACCAGCCAAACTACCATAAATAGAAGCAGAGGCTGCATCTTTTAATACTGAAATAGATTCAACATCAACGGGATTTACCGCATCCATGCTACCAATAATACCATCTATTATTATTAACGGCGAATTACTGCTAAGCGTTCCTGTACCACGAATTAAAATACTTGCTCCATCAGAACCTGGTTGACCGGATCCTTGACGAGCATATACGCCAGCACTTAATCCAGAAAGAGAAGAAGATAAATTAGTAGTTGGTCGATTTTCTAATTGTTTTGATGAAATGGTAGCAACAGAACCAGTCATATTAACTTTTTTCTGCGTAGCATAACCTACAACAACGATATCGCCTAAATCAGTTGATTTGGTTTTTAGAACAATGTTAATTGTATTACTAGTTCCAACAACCGACTCTATCAGCTCGTGATTTACTGAGGTAAAAACCAACGTTGCACCAGTTGAAGCTTCAATTACGAAACGACCAGTTTCATCTGTTTTGGTACCATTCGTTTTATTCTTAATAGAAATTGAAACATCTGGAATGGGTTTCCCATTCTCATCATTTACTGTACCTGATAGTTTTTTAGTTTGAGCCAATAAAATCATTGGCATACATAAAACCAACAAGGCAAATGTCATTTTTTTAATTAGACAAAACTTCCAATGTTTGGATAGCAATCGCATAAGATAATCGTTTTAAGTGATTTAAATGTTGATTATTAAAAGATTAGATAGGAATCCAACTAAATAATTTACTGTACAAATTTCTATTTTGTTTAACAATGTGATGGGTGAGCATTATAAATATTAAGGGGGATTATTTTAAAAAAGTAGCCCATTTTTGTATTAAATCGTTAGTTATATTTAGAATTCAAAAGAATCACCCTAATTATTTAAGATAATACCACATGGTTGTATGTACTTAGATAAACCAAATAGTTAATTTTAAACCTATTAGTTTCGGAATTAAAAAAGCCATTATTAGTATGAGAATTTTACGTTTTTATATAGTTTCTGCTAAATTCATGCTTTTGACTATCTGTTCAACAGGACAAATAAAAGAATTCAATCATATAACAACTGAAAATGGATTATCAAGTAATTCAGTATTAGCTATCAGTCAAGACGCACTTGGCTTCATTTGGCTTGGCACACCTAATGGTTTAAATAGGTATGACGGTACCAATATCAAAACATATAGCGTAAATAATAATAAGAACTTCCCTCCCAATATATATACCTTATACACAGATAGCAATAAAGACCTCTGGGTAGGCACACACGAAGGATTAAAAAAATACCTAGCAGCAGCTGATCTTTTTATTCCAATAAAAATTCCTGGGATTCAAACAGAAGCAGTTACATATTTATATGAAGATCAAAAAAAGAACTTATGGATTGGTACATCGAATGGATTATTTGTTTTAGACATCACTAGAGATACCAGTAAAATACAATCCTTTTATTGTTCAGATAATTCCATAACTATTGCTGCTAATTATATAAAATCGATATACGAAGATCATAATGGAACAATTTGGGTAGGAACAATTAATGGACTAACACAACTACAGCAACGAAATGGTAAATGGCTGTTTCAAAACTTTCGTCACAATCCTAGCGATCAATCAAGCTTAAGCGCTAGTTATATAACATCAATTGTTGAGGATGGAATGCAAGGACTATGGATTGGCACACTTAAAAATGGAGTTAATAGATTGGCTTTAAATACCGGTCAAATCAAAAGATTTCTATTTCAAAATAATACAACTACAGGGATTGTAAATAATAATATAAGACAAATTGTATTAGGACAAGATGGCAAAATATGGGTAGGCACACAAGAAGGTATTAGTATTATTGACCCTACCAACTTTACAATTCAATCATATCAACACGACCCAAAAAATATAAAAAGTTTAAACCAAAATTCAGTTTACAGTATTTATCAAGATGCACAAAAATCAATGTGGATTGGCACTTATTTTGGCGGAGCTAATGTTAGTTATTCTGCTAATACAAAATTTAACCTTATACAAAATAATGAAGGAAAAATTGGTTTGAGTAATAATGTAATTAGTGGTATTGTAGAAGATAATCAGTCAAATCTTTGGATAGGAACTGAAGGAGGCGGATTAAATAAAATTGATTCCCATACAAAACAAATAACTATTTATAGAAATAGCATTAACAATACAAATACTTTAAGTTCAAATTTAATTAAATCAGTTTATAAAGATAGAGATGAACAAATATGGGTAGGTACAGCACAAGGTGGCGGTTTAAATCTCTTTGACGCTAAAACTAGTACTTTCAAAAGAATGCTGTTTGAAGAAAATTATGAAAAGAATGAATTTTCAACACACAATGAAATAATATCGATTTATGAAGATTCAAAAAATAGATTTTGGTTAGGCAGAACCCAAGGAATTGAATTATTTGTTAGAGATAAAACAAATTTAGTTCCAAATAAAACAAACCCTTTAACAGGTAAAGACAGAGAATCCTTAAACGCTAAATTTAAAGTAGCCAGGGCCTTTCGAGAAGACAACAAAGGAAGATTGTGGATAGGTACTAACTATGGATTATATCTTATAGATGGAAATTATGTTAAAAATATTTTTAAAAGAGATGCCGTTAACTGTATTACAAAAGACCTTAATGGAAATTTATGGTTCGGACTAAATGGCGGATTAGGATTCTACAATCAGAAAACTGGCAATTATGATCATTACAATAATACGATACTATTAGATAAAAAAATATTAGGAATTATTGCTGATAAGTTTGGCAAATTATGGCTGAGTACAGACAAAGGATTAATTAAATTTAATCCAACAAATAATACTTGTCAAATTTATAAAACAAGTGACGGCATTGCAGCAAATGAATTTAACTATAACGCCTATTTTCAAAATAGTAAAGGCGAAATTTATTTTGGTGGATATAATGGCATAACTAGTTTCTTTCCAGAACAAATTGAAACTAATAGTACCGTATCGAAATTAGTATTTACAGGATTAAAAGTAAATAACGCAAAAGTTGAAATTCAAGATAATTATGGATTACTTGAAAAAAATATCAACCAAACCAAAGAAATAAAATTTAAATATTATCAAAACATATTCTCTTTAGATTTTGCATTATTAAACTTTATTAAAAGCAACAAGAATAAATACAAATACAAGTTATTAGGCTTTGAAAAAGAATGGACAGAAACCAATAACACAACCATTTCATATGGCAATCTGCCTTATGGCAGTTTCAGATTAATTGTTATGGGATCGAACAACGACGGCATATGGAGTGAACCTTTGGAAATGAGCATTCAAATGTTGCCGCCATTTTGGTTAACCTGGTGGGCTTATACATTTTATGGAATTATTATTTTAATGCTACTGTTTGTAATTCATCGATATTTTTTTTTCAGAGCTATGCTTGTAAAAGAAGAAGAATTACACCAAGTGAAAATGAATTTTTTCACCAATGTATCGCATGAGATATTAACGCATTTAACGTTAATTATGACACCAATTGAAAAGGTTATTGAAAGCAAACAGCTAGATGATTCAAATACACAGAAATTAAGTTTAGTTAAATCAAATACAACGCAATTGTTACGATTAGTTAGGGAGTTAATGGATTTTAGAAAAGCAGATACTAATCATTTAAAATTAGAAATAGGTAAATATAATTTGATTGAATTTTTACAAAATATATTAAATAGTTTTCAAGAATTAGCCAATTCGAAAAATATTCAATTAACATTCAAGCACAAAGAAGATCTTATTAATATTTACATTGATCAATCGCAGATTGAAAAAGTGTTTTTTAATTTAATCAATAACGCATTAAAATTTACACCTGACTATGGCAAGGTTACGGTTAGTGTAGATCAAATAGACAATAAAGTAACTATAGCTGTTATTGATAATGGCAGAGGAATACATCCAGAATACATATCTAAATTATTTACAAATTTTTTTCAAGTAGCAGATCATGGAAAACAAAATACTGGCTATGGTATAGGGTTAGCATTGTCTAAAAATATTATTGAATTGCATAAAGGCAACATTACTGTAGAAAGCGAAATCAATAAAAAGAATAGTTATACCTGTTTTAAAGTGTCTTTACAAAAAGGAAATGAACATTTAAAGGAATTTTGGCAACTGAATGATGCTATTACAAGTACTCAGCCAATTACCGAAAAATTGATCACAAATAATATTATTACGCCAAACAATTCTAAACTAAGTATTCTCATTGTAGAAGATAATTTAGATTTATGCCAATTATTAAAAGAAACTTTTGAAAAAGAGTATTCCATTAATATCTGCAACAATGGACTAGAAGCCTGGAATTTTGCAATAACAGAAATTCCAGATTTAATTTTAAGCGATGTGATGATGCCTGAAATGGATGGTTTTGAATTATGCGAAAAAATAAAAACCGACACACGAACAAGTCATATTCCTGTTATATTGTTAACCGCAAAAACAACAGAGTCTGAACAAATTGAAGGTTTAATTAATGGCGCAGACATTTACTTAACCAAACCATTTAGCAATAAAGCTTTGGCATTAAATGTTCGAAATTTATTAATCCTTAAAAAGAACTTAAGAAACAAATTTTCTGAAGAATTAAATTCGGTTCCTCAAATAGAAAGACCGGTAATAATTGATGCCCATTTTTCTAGTACTATTGATAAAGATTTCTACAGCATATTAGTTGATTTAATTCATGAGCATATTGAAGACCCTGAGTTTGGAGTAACCATGCTATCAAGAAAAGTAGCTATGAGTGCCCCAATACTATATAAAAAAATAAAAGCGCTTACAGATATGTCTGTAAATGATTTTATTAAATCAATCAGAATGAAAAAAGCGGCAGAATTATTATTAAAAAATGAACTAAACGTTTCGGAAGTATCTTATATGGTTGGATATAATGACCGAAAATATTTTAGCCGAGAATTTAAAAAACAATATGGCAAATCACCTAGCGAGTTTATGCATGATTTTAAAAATTCTCTTTAATTTAATTACTTACAATTTTAACTGGCCCAAACAAACCAGATGCTTGCAAAGGAGTACTAGGTTTAAAATTATTTACCGGACACCAAGTTGGTCGTTCATTAACAGGCAATTTACTATCTCCAACTAATCTATTCACCCAGGTATTCACTACTTCAATTTTAATGTCATTAGCTCCTTGCTTAATCATTTTAGTGATATTTAATTTATAAGGGGCTGTCCATAATCCGCCAACATAAATACCATTAACAGATACTTTTGCCATAGCTGTTACAGCACCTAAATCAATAAAAGTTTCTTTATTAATTGCCTGTTGGTTTATTTGAAATGTGGTGTTGTAAATAGCAGTTCCTGAATAGTATTTAATTCGATCATCGGTAGATTTTGTCCAGTCTTTTAAGGTATCAAAAACCACTTGTTCGCTTGGCCCCCTTTGATCAGCACTAAAGTTTAATTTCCAAGGACCCTTTAGTTCAGCAATTGTTTTTGGGACAGGGAAATTTAATAAAAGGCTTGACCCTATTGCCTTTTGAGCTGGTTTTCTAAAAACAATAAATACACTTTCGTAAGGTGCTAATTGCAATGGAACAGTGGTTGATTTTTCGTTTTGAGTAAAGCCAGCCAGATTCCGACTATAGCCTGTAGTTGCTTCCCATAATTCAGGTTGCAATCCTTTGACTCTAAATTCAGGATTAATTATTTTTGTTTCTTGTGTTTGGTTCGATAAAAAATATATTTGTGTATTACCTAAAGTTCGGTGGCCATAATGGATAGATAAATCAGTTGGAATAACACAATCAGGCACACAATTAATTAGTGCCATTGCTTGTTTCATATCCATTCCATTTAAAATCATTCCCTTACCAAATTTTCGAGATGTGATTTTTACACCGTCTACACTACCCCATAATTCTGCAGCCATTTTTTTAATTTGTGCATCTGCATTTGGTTGGTTTTGCAAACTAGGAGAACGCTTGGGTGCAGGCCCTAATATAACTGCTCCATCAAATACCAATTGCTTAATTTTAGCTAGTAATTCAGGACGCATAGTTTCCATTTTTGGCAATACCATTATTTTATATTGCGTACCATGTGGCAGTGTCATTAAACCATCTTTTACCGTCATGAATTTTTCAATCACTTCTGCATTCATATAATCGAACTGATATCCAAGAGGCAATTCAGGATCAGTAATGCCAGTCATTTTTGGTGCATCTTCTCCAATAAAATAAGCCACATCAGCCACATTCAAACCTTGTTGCAACATGAAATTATTACGCTTTAAATAGGTTGTATACACATCCATTTGCGAAAACCAAGTGTTCTTTCTATTAAACTCATTTCCAAACCAAGCATTCATGCCCGGATTTTTGTCTTCGTATGGTTGTGTGATATAAACATGCAATAAAGTATTGTTGATACCTTCTGCAAAAAAGCGATCGCCACGTTGTTTAATCGTTGCAGGATAACGGCTGAAAGGATTGCCAGAACAAGTGTTTGACTCTGCAGATATTTTTGTTTTACCATAAATATGTCCACAAGAAGTAGCCGCGCGATTTTCAATATTTCCTAATTCACCTTCGCTCCAAAACTCACCACCAATTTCGTCGGACTGTCCACCATACATTAAAAATTCACTCGGAAAGCCCCAGTGGCCATAGTTTTCTAACCAGGTTCTTAAACCATATTTATGACTTACCTCTCTTAGTCCACCAACATAATCGTACGCAACTTTATCGGCCACCATTCTGCGCATATCCCATAAAAATCTATCTGATGCTAATTGACTATTTACCACCATCCCATTGTAAACAGGTAAAAAAGGAAGCGCACTATAGCCATATCTTTTTTGAAAATCAACTAAAAAATCATCGGTAAAATTTTGCGCACCCGTTTCATAACTATCCTGCACAACTACTTTAAAAGTTTTTCTGTCTTCGGCAGGGATGCGTTTGAGTATTTCACCCATGTGACCATTAAAATGTTTTTCAACTAATTTTCTGCTCATTTTATCTACTTCATACCCGGTAGCTTCGGGCGATGCAGGAGAATTAACGGTACCTGTTGGTGTCATCCCTGTTCTTGAAATAATCCAATCACCGGCAGGTACATTCCAATTAAGCGTTCCATCGGCAGATAAATATTTACTAATGTCTATTACTTTAGATCCATCAATTAAAGTGCTGGCATCATTCACAACCACTTGGTCATTCCACAAATAATCTTTCCAATAAGGCAGCGGTGTAGGATGCATTTTAGCAAGGGTCTTTTCGCTAAAGCGCTCTACCCTAGGCGTTGCATACAAATCAATGGATGCAATACCAGATTTTGGTTTTTTATTTTTAAATATTACGCGAAAGTTTTTTGCAGTGATAGCAGAAAAAGAAATGACCACAGGAGCAAAAGGATCAAACCCTACATTTAAAGCATTATTAGAACGGCTCATATTAAAATCAGTGATAGTAATATATTCGCCTTTATCAGATTCATATTGTAATGAAACATTTGCAGACATTGGATTTTCGGTAGGCCTGATGGCAATACTTCTTGCTGTAAAAGATTCATTTGCGTTTAGATTAACTACAAATTCAGATCCTGTAGGAAAATTAATGCCTGTTTTTCTATTGCCATCAAAAAGGGTAAATAAACTATCTACATTAGGCAATGAACTTACAGATGCGTTTAAAGTATTTAGTACTAATGAATTATTTTTTGGAGCAGGATAGGCAATCAATTTAACATCTTGAAAAAGTTGAATCGGTTTTTCTATTTTTTTTGATAACTGCAAAGGGCCACGCACTTGCGTTTCTGAAGAAATTAAATACCGCATCGCATCTGTAGATTTAATCCAAGGACCGCCAGATTGACTCCATCCTGGCGAATTAAAAATACCAATCTCAATATTTAAAGCTGTTGCTGTTTTTAGGGCTGCGTGTAAAATATCCCACCACTCCTCACTTAACATTTTTACTTTACCATAAGCTACATCCTTCAAACCAATATTACCAATAAACGCACGGTTAATCCCTGCTTTTTTCATGGCTTGTAAATCATTAATAACGCCTTCTTTTGAAATATTATCAGAAATCCAATACCAATAAACACTTGTTTGAATACTATCTGGTGGATGTACAAATCCAGCTTCTAATAATTGGTCTGACTCTTTGGTTTGACTGGTTGACCAAGCAACAAATAACAATAAAATAATTAAGCAGCAAACAGCCAAAAAGTTTTTTTTCATATAAAAGGTTTCTAAAAGCAATAACGACTTTTAAAAATAACCTTTTTGTGGGTTTTATTTTATTAATTAGTTTAATTTATATTCACTAAGGATATTTAATTATGTACGATACCCACTAATTTTCATATTATGTATTTTGAAATTTTATCACATTTCTATTTATCCTTAATCATAATTGCAATGTGTCTCGTCTTAGAAAAACCTATTGTAAAGCTATTTCATACGACTAGACAGATGTTAAATGAAAGATTAATAAATAAATTGAAAGATTGTTACTTATTTTTCTCTAATAATTCAATGATTCTATCTAGTTTATGAATTTCTATTTTGCTTAATTTATTATGAAGTGCCTCTATTTCTTTTTTGGCTTCAATATTTGTTTGATAATCTTTTAAAGCTTGATCACGGTCTCTTTTACTCTGTCTATTTTGAGACATCATAATCATTGGTCCTATATAAGCTGATTGAGTTGCAAAAATTAAATTTAATGAAATGAATGAATGTATATTCCATTTTAAAATATACCCAATTATAAATAATGTTATCCACACTAAAACAATAATACTTTGTAAAGCAATAAATTTCCAAGAACCTATTTTTTCAGTAATAGTATCTATTAGTTTATCTCCAAATTTTTCATTATGATTACTATTTTTTGAAGTATGTAGATTTATCATAAATATTAAAGTATTATTAAATTATCGTACTTACACTTTTTAGATTTAATTTTTTTTCATCATTGTACTCATTTCTTTTTCATTTACCAATTCCCATCCATCCTTTACCACCTCTACATGAATATTTCTTCCTGGAGAAAAAGATTGAAATGTTAAGATAAAATTTCCTGAATTGTTGCTTTCAATTTGGTTTGTACCCAAAGTTTTAACTAATGCCCCCTGAATTTTATTTGAAGTATTTTGTTCAGAAACAAATCCTTTAAGTGAACTTTTTTGAGCAAATACAAAAGAAGAAAACATCACAAAAAAAGAAATCAATACTAATTTCATGTTTTATTTTTTATAGATAAATTTTAAAAAAAATATAAATTAAAAAAAAATTATGGATGTGTAGAATTAAAGTAATTTAATCATTAGGTAAAAATGCCAATTTATGCTTAATAGAATAAGTTAGTGTTGCATTCCATGTAAAATTTTCACTAGATGCAATTCCAGTTTTAATGATTTTATTAAATAAGGTTGAAAAAGAAAAAGGCGATTTATTGTTTATAGTAAAAGTAGAAGTTAAATAATATCCTGAATTGTAATCCATTTCTAAATAATAAATTTGAGGTACTAATTTTAAGGAATAATTCTTTGATAATTTGATGTTAGAAATAGTAGAATTAACGGTTAAAAAATGGGTATTATTGATGGCACCATTATTTAATCCATGTGAGAATAAATAATATACACCCATACTTAAATTTTTTGATGCAATATAGTTTGGCGCAAATTCAGCCGCTAAATACCGTTGAACGCTAGAGCTAACAGTATTAACTCCATTAATATTTGTAGTACTTTCTTTAAAAGAAAAAGCTGGATATGTACCTAATTTAAATTTAAATTTATCGCTATCTATCATCTTATATCTCCACCAAAAAAGAAATGTCCAAGGTTTTCCATCCATTGAAAATCTTAATTCTGGTTCAAAACTTAATTTATTATTACCTATTGATGCATTAAAAATTGCTGCAGGTTTTCCGAGTGATAGTGATGGAATAAATGAAATTCCATTATTTGTTAGATTGATGGATTCATATAAATGGTATTTACTTAAATTAACTGCTTGTTGACTATATAAATTAAAATAGAATAATATAAAAAAATTAAATATAAAATAGATTTTAATTAAATGTGCATTAGCTTTCAAAAGCAAAATATTAATGATTTAAAAAATAAGGTGTTTTATTTAACAGTACAGGAGCTAATAAATCAATATCAATAAAACTATTATGTTGATGTTGATTTGGAATTCTAATAGTATTATTCGCGTACATATTAAACAGATCATCTTTTGATTTACTAAATAATGAAGAAGTATTTTCTTTAAAACACCATCTTATTAAAATAGATGCATACTTTTCATCTAACGAAAAGTAATTGCAAAATAAACTTGCTAATTCAATAATTTGCAAATCAGTATTTTTATCTAATTCAAGATTTTCATTTGTATTAGCCGATAAATTTAAAGGTAAAATTTTACTTGATTTAAACGCTTTTATAACATCTGAATCTGGATTTAGCTTTTTTAATGCTTCTAATGCTAATTGTTTTGTGTAAATATCTATAGTATTAAAATTATGCATTAGCACATCTAATAATCGATCATTTACTGTATGTTGAGTAAAAAAGAAATGAGTTTGTAATATGTTTTTTCTGGTAAAAAAAGATATTGGTTCAAAAATAGGAAGGACGATATTTTTTAATTCAGGTTTTAAAATATTTTCTAAAAGTTCAACAATAAAAAATAAATCTTCATCACTTTTATCCGATTTATTAAAAATTGTTTTTATAATAGAAATTGATTTTTTATCATGTAGAATTTGAATTAAGTGTAACAAAGTTTTTGTTAATTCTAAATGATGCAATTCTAATTGTTTAATTAATTTAGGAAGTGAAGAATCTTTCAAATCATTAATTACATATTCAGTCCAAAATATTTCACCTACATATTCAGTTAAGAGTTCATTAAAATAGAACTCTTGTGATGAATCAATTATATCGTTAGAAGTAGCAATATGTTCAAGAAAAAAAGATTTTAAACTCAAGGTACTTACCTTATCTATTTCTTTATAAAAAGAAAGTTGTGTATTAAAGTCATAATTAAAATAATAAGATATGATTAGCAAACGACTAAAATAATTTTGATTGTCAAAAAAAAGTTTTGAAAGTTTACGTTGTAAATAATCTTCGGATTCTGATTCAATATCAGAAAGTTTTAGATAGGTATTTGCTGCAGTATTGTAATAAAGGATAAGATTTAGCAGCTCTTTTTTGTCTGAAAGATTTGAGTCTTGATAAATTTTAATGAATTTAGAATTATAAATTTCATCAATAGAAATTGTTGGAACAAATTCAAGAATTCGTGATTTTTCGAAATTAGTTGCTATGTAAATGTTTTTTAAATATTCTTGAATTTTACTTTTATAAACAATATACAATTTGTTACTAAAAATTATAAAAAGTATAAATAAAAATGAACATACTAATGTAATTATTTTTAAAATTGAATTAAAATTACTGGTATCTGAAAAAAAACATACAACAAACAATAATATTCCACAAATTATAGTTG